>Ga0209295_1000128_pt1 | contig 83280 bp, 61 predicted proteins | sample Porto_5metaG_FD_187428 | JGI IMG/M metagenome (GOLD analysis project Ga0209295, IMG submission 187428) | Marine algal microbial communities from Porto, Portugal - Porto_5 metaG (SPAdes) (version 2) | ecosystem: Host-associated > Algae > Red algae > Unclassified | place: Portugal: Porto...
CAAGTGTCTGTTTAAGTACGGTTTAGGCGCAGCTTTTACGCGTCAGTATTAACATCACGGCGAGTGAATATGATAAAATCAGCGCTCATTTCTACTGTGTCAATTATCGCAGCGTTAATCGTATTCTCTTGACGTCATTTTTTGACGCCGACCATCCCTATTGATTTGGTATAAAATACGGTGTTTCGCCGCGTTCAGCTATTGATGCTGATTCTTTTAACTCATATTTTGCAAATTGCTAATATAAAGAGACTGAGTGGATAATCGTGTTTGACTTACAAGGATTTGGCGCGCTTTTATTAAGCGGCGCTACCGTCACCATACAGCTAGCTGTGACCAGTTTAATCATTGGTCTGGCTTTAGGCTTGCTCGGCGCAACCGCAAAGATGTCCAATGTCTGGTTGCTGCGTAAACTTGCGACTGTCTATACTGCGACGATGCGCGGTATTCCTGAGCTGCTATTGGTGCTCTTTATTTATTATGGCGGCTCTATCTTATTGATGAGCATCCTCAAAAAGTTTGGCTATAACGACTATGTCGAGATTAGCGCTTTTTGGGGTGGTGTCATGGCACTGTCTATTGCTTTTGGTGCGTATGCGACTGAGATTTTTCGCATGTCCATTCAAGAGATTCCAGTAGGGCAGCGAGAGGCTGCGCAAGCGATTGGTATGCGTCCTTTTCAGACTTTTTATCGCATCACTTTGCCGCAAGTGTGGCAGATTGCTTTACCAGGTTTGGGAAATTTATTTCTGGTACTGCTCAAAGATACCGCATTGGTATCGGTCGTGGGTCTCAAGGACATCATGTATCAGTCATCGCGTGCGGCACAGTCTACACAGCAGCCGTTTACCTTTTATATGGCAGCAGCGATTATTTATTTGGGTCTGACCATGTTGATTACTGGCTTTATGATGTGGCTTGAGTGGCGCGCCAATCCTGCGGCACGCTATGCCAAAAAGATAAGCCGTCAATCCACGCACAGTCAATCGACCATAGGGTAGAGGAGAGATACTATGGATTGGAATTGGCAGGTCATTTTTGACCATATCCCTGATTTACTAGGCGGCGCGGTATTGACCGTACAGCTGGTCTTGTTTTCAGGTGTGATTGGATTGCTGTTTGGGTTGGTTTTGGCGTTGTTACGCCTGTCTAAGAATTGGGTGGTACAGATACTACCGTTTCTGTATATCTTCTTTTTCCGTGGTACGCCGCTGCTGGTACAGATATTCCTGATTTATTACGGTTTGGGTCAGTTCGAGGCCGTACGCGAGTCGTTCTTGTGGGAGCCAGTACTTAGCCAAGCATATTGGTGTGCCATCATCGCCTTTACCCTCAATACCAGCGCTTATCTAGCCGAAATTATACGCGGTGCGATTCAGACGATTCCGATCGGAGAGCTTGAAGCTGCTGACGCACTTGGTATGTCAAAATGGCAAAAGCTAACACGCGTTACGCTGCCGCGCGCATTTGGTATTGTGATTCCAGCGTACAGTAACGAAGTTATCTTTATGCTAAAGGGTAGTGCGCTCGCTTCTACTATTGCATTGATGGATATCACAGGTGTCGCTCGTACGATCAGTGCGCGTACCTATACCTTGATGGAGCTATTCTTTGCCGCTGGTATCGTCTATCTACTGCTATCATGGGTTATCTTGTTTAGCTTTAGAATGTTTGAAAAGCGTATGAACCGCCACGCCAGTTATGTACCGCCAGATGTTGTGACCAATACGATTCCATAGTTAGCAGTTAGCAGTTAGCAGTTAGCAGTTAGCAGTTAGCAGCTAAAAATCGTCAACGTCACTGTAGACAATATAGTATGGACTGCTGATAAAATAGCCATCATTTACAGGGAGAGTTTAGTATGAGCCAATCGCCACACGAATCATTAGCGAACGCCATTGCAGCCGGTGTCAGTGCCGAGCAGGGCGCTATCAACCATAATGAAAGCCTGCGTGCTTCTATTGGTAAAGTCGTCTGTGTCGGTCGCAACTATGCGGCACATGCTGCAGAGTTGGGCAATGAAGTACCAACCACGCCAATACTGTTTATGAAGCCTGCGTCTTCAGTGGTCTCTATCCGTGGTGATGTGGTTCGCCCAAGTCCAGAGCTGTTTGGCGAGACTCACTACGAGGCCGAGCTATGTATTCAGCTATCAGCTGATTTATCTATGGCGACGATTGAGCAAGCTCAACAAGCGATTGGTGGCGTGACATTGGGACTGGATTTGACCTTGCGTGATTTGCAAAGCAAGCTAAAAGAAAAAGGTCATCCGTGGGAGCGTGCTAAGTGTTTTGACGGAGCTTGCGTCCTTGCTGATTGGGTCGACCCGCAAGCGTTTGGCAATCTGCAGAATGTACAGTATCAGCTATCTATCAATGATAAGTTAACGCAAGATGGTGATAGTGCCTTAATGCTATTTCCTGTCTATGAATTGCTAGTCAATATCAGCCATGCCTTTAGCTTGCAAGCAGGTGATGTGATTATGACTGGTACGCCAAGTGGCGTTGGTGTGTTGCAAGCAGGCGATCAGCTTAAACTAAAACTGGGTGCTCATGAGTGGGTATCACAAGTACAGTAAGCTTGATTGCAATAACAAACGCATATTAAAAACCCCGAGCAATTGCTTGGGGTTTTTGCTTTTAAGCCTTTATATTTATTTTTTAAATTTGCTAACTGCCAAACAATGCTAACTATCTAATTATTCTATTTTTAAATAACCATCAGTACAGTCGATTGTCATCAGTTTGTCACCTATTGTTCAGCGTGCTGTCATAAAGGTTGAGTAGACTTAAGCGGAATTCGTATTTTTGTGGTCGTAATTATAAAGCCGCGATCAACTCTCTGCCAATCTAGCCTAATAGCAAGGTGACTGATAATGACATTATTAAACAATGAGCGAACGCTTGCCCACGAAGTGGTTGAAGACTCAAATCCTACTAATAATACTGACTTTCAGACGATTATCAATCGTCGATTGAACCGCCGTAGTATCCTAAAAGGTGGCACAGGGTTGACGGCTGCTGCATTTTTTGGCGCATTACCTTTGGTCGGTTGTAGTGAAGACGACGATAGCAGTATTGTTGGTAATGACAATAATGCCGCTATCCCTGCACAAGGTGATCTAAAGCGTCCTGATACCCTAAAGTTTGAAGCAGTCGCGCATTCAACGGCGGAAACAATGACCGTAGCAGCAGGCTACAAGGCAGAGATGATATTACCACTTGGTACACCGCTGAACTCTGGTATCGAAGACTGGAAAGACAATCGCGAGCAATCAGCAGAGTCATTTGAATGGCGTATGGGTGACAACCATGATGGGATGTGGTTCTTTGGCAAAAACGGTAACGCTTACGATGCTAAAGCGTCAGAAAACAGCTTACTAGTCATGAACCATGAATACGTCAACAGCAGTGAGCTTAGCCCATTTGGCTATTACGTCACTCAAGATAACGATGCTGCGCCTATCTTTCAAAACCGCCGTCTCGCAAGCGACGTCCGCCGTGAAGTCAACTGTCATGGCGTCTCAGTGGTTGAGTTAACTCGTCGTGCAGATGGTATGGGTTATGAGATGGTACCTGATTCTAAATACAATCGCCGCATTACCAGTAGTACAACAGCACAATTGGCTGGCCCTGTGGCAGGCTCTGCTCTGGTCAAGACCAAGTTTGATCCGACAGGCTATCAGACTCGCGGTATCAATAATAACTGCGGTGCAGGTTTGTCACCGTGGGGTACTTATCTGACTACCGAAGAGAACTTCTTGGGTGTGTTTGCCCGTGGACAAGATGCCAGTCAATTGAGCGCTGGTGATAACTATGCGCGCGAGCGCTACGGTGCGGTGGAGGATTTCCCAGGTTGGGAGTATCTATGGCATACCCCAGAGGCAAAGGATGCCAAGATAGCAGACGAGTTCTCACGTTGGGATATGACCGCAGTCGGTGCGAGTGCTGCTGAAGATTATCGATACGGTTTTAACACTTTTGGTTATATTACTGAAATTGACCCGTTTGACCAAAACTCTATACCGCAGAAACGCACTGCACTGGGCCGATTCGCTCATGAAAACTGCGCGTATGCTCCTGTCGAGCAAGGTAAGCCAGTAGTTTTCTACATGGGTGATGACGCCCGAGGTGAGTACATTTATAAGTTTGTCTCCAAAGCGATGTGGTCAAATTCGGACATCGGCGGCGGACTAAAAGCAGGTGACAAATATCTGAATGACGGCACGCTATATGTGGCGGTATTTAACGAAGATGGTAGCGGTGAGTGGAAGGCACTCGTCCATGGTCAAAACGGACTAGATGCTTTTAATAGTGTACTGCCATTCAATGGGCAAGATGAAGTATTGGTCTTTGCCCGTGCAGCTGCCGATGCTGCTGGTGCTACCAAGATGGATCGACCTGAATGGGTATCGGTCAGTCCTATGACGGGCGATGTATATGTCACATTGACCAATAATAAATATCGTGGCGTACGTGATGATCAGCCTGTCTCAGCCTCCAATCCGCGTAGCTATCAATCAAGCGGAAAAGCACTTGGTAATGACAATGGCCATATCATTCGCTGGGCAGAAGCGGGCGGCGACCATGCTGCAACGAGCTTTGAGTGGGATATTTATCTGTTTGGTGCGCCAAGTGACTTATCAGCAGAAAACCTTTCTCAATTAAATGACAATAATGATTTCTCTTCGCCTGACGGGCTATATTTTGACCCGCGCGGTGTCTTATGGATTCAGACAGATGACGGTGCTTATACCGATACCAGTAGCTGCATGTTGCTCGCGGCTCTACCGGGCAAGGTCAGTGATGGATCGATGACGACCACGTCGGCAGGGCAGTCAACCCGAGTCGGCACATCTGCTAGCAATGATAATATCAAACGATTCTTTGTTGGTCCTGAAGGATGCGAAGTAACAGGTATCACCATGGCGCCAGATTTCAAAACGCTGTTTATCAACATCCAGCATCCGGGCAACACATGGGGCGCTGTCGCTGGCGGTAGTATTCCTCGCTCAGCGACTGTGATGATTACTCGCGAGGATGGTGATGTCATACTGGCAGAATCATTTGATACAGCTGATAGCATGACATAGATAGATAAGCTGTAGGCGTATATTAGGCACAACCAAAATGCTCACAACCATAAAAATCCCAAGTTAAGGCTTGGGATTTTTTATTATCATATTGATTTGATGGTTAAATAGACCGTCTATCAGTAATCTGGCTCTGCTAATCGTCATCCCGCCCTAAAGTCAAACCATTTACTTCTATTTGCTGCAGTTACAGGATAATATAGACCATTACTTTTCTCGCTGAATGTGCAAATATTATGAGCAGTCCAAAGGTGTTTTATAACGACAGTGTTAGTGACAGCGACGCTCAAAATGATAGCAGCTACACTCGTACTCATCATGAGCTCGATGCGCATTTTGTCCCAGATGCTAGTGTACCGCTACACAGTCATCTATATGAGCAAATCGACCAACTCGAAGCCATCGATATGGATGAGCTGGTTAAGCTACTAGCAGATTCAGATGACAGTGATGAAATCAACAAAACACCTGTATCTCTGGCTGATTTTTTTGAAGGATTGGCGCAGCTTGCCACCATGGGTGTGGTTGAGATTACAGAAATCGTAGAAGCCATTCACCGTGAAGTTATCTTGCGTCCGCTAGGTCGCTTCAATGACAAACATTTGAATAAATGGTCGCGCGGATTTACTGGACGTATCTATGGCACGATACGTCATGTGATGCAAATGGTCGGTAATAATCTAGCGTCTGTACTACGCATATACAAAAACCTGATTCTCCAAAAGTCAGTGCAGCCACTACCAGACTCACTAAAAAAACTGGTCAACGTCTTAAATGGTGTCATGGGTGATCATCTGGTCAATAATCAAAATGCGCTTGCCATTCCGATGATGCTATACACTCAAGACGGCAAGCCACAAAGTGAGAGCCTATCAGGTCGCATTGCTATTTTATGCCATGGTTTATGTATGAGTCATTTAAGCTGGCAAGCCCAAGCGGATAATGATTTAGGCGAGGCCATTCATGTCAGCCAGCCTGATACCACGGTGCTGTATTTGGATTACAATACGGGCCGTCGTATCTCTCGTAGCGGCCGTAAGTTCTCTCAATTACTACAAGCGCTGGTCGATGACAACCCAGATATCAGTCAGATAGATCTGGTCGGACATAGTATGGGCGGCTTGGTCTCTCGCAGTGCACTGTTTTATGGCGAGCAAGACCGCCTAGATTGGATAAAACGCGTGGGCAATCTCATCACGCTAGGTTCGCCGCATCATGGAGCAGTGCTTGAGCGTATCGGTAATTATGTGCAAGACATCATTGCCAAGCTGCCGTTTGCAGGCTCACTGGCCAAGCTCGGTGATATGCGCAGTGCCGGTATTATTGATCTACGTCATGGCAGTATTCGTGATGCAGATTGGAAAGCATTAGAAGGACGTAGCGTCCTACCACAAGATTTTCGTCATCCTGCACGGTTGCCAAGTGGTATTAAAACTTACTTTGTCGCCAGTGCTTTGCTCGAAACGCATTATGATTCTAAGGTGACTGATTTGCTAGGTGACAGTTTGGTATCGGTAGCTTCAGCCTTAGGTGAGGATGACGCTGAGCATGCCTTGTTTGTGCCAGATGGTCATAAAGCAGTATTTTATGGTGTTAATCATATGAACTTGATTCATAGTAGGCGAGTGCGCGAACAAGTGGTTGAATGGCTACTTGATAATGGTCGAAGTGACTATGCTGGACGTCCGCGCATACATTCTTATCCTAGAAGTTTAGATGTAGCGGTGTAGCTGTGTAGCGATTTAATGATAAAAAACAAAAACCCTCAAGTATGACGCTTGAGGGTTTTTTTTATAAACATTGACTTATAGTAAGTAAGAAAACTTACTCAGCAAATATCGCTGCGACATCATCTTTATTAAACTTATAGACTTCACCGCAGAATCCGCAATCCATCTCAAATGTACCGCCTTGCTCTTCGACGATATCTAACGCTTCTGCTTCGCCGATTTGCTCGATTGCCATTTCACACTTCTCGCGTGAGCAAGTACATCCAAATGATAGAGGCGCAGGCTCAGGGGCAACGATGTTTTCTTCGTGATACAAGCGATAAAGGATTTCGTTGGCGTCCAGTGTGGTTAACTCTTCTGGTTTGACCGTGCGCGTCAATACAGACAAGCGAGTCCACAAATCATCATCGATACCCGCATCTTGGTTTTGCTCAACTTCAGACGTTTCTTCAGCAGTACGCGGTAGCATTTGTACCAAGATACCACCAGCTTGCAGGCCATCAGATGCCAAGTTAATCAACGTTGGAATCTGGGCTGATTGCTTTTGATAATGCGCTAAGCAGTCTGCTAGATTGTCATGGCTACGCTCAACGATACCTTGGTATGGCTCACCGCCATCAGGCTGAATATTGATAAACAATACGCCTTGTCCCATCGCACCAAGTTCAGCAAACGCTTCTTTGGCATGGATCATATTGTCCCACGCTTGTACTTGCTCGTCTGTCTCGCCTTTCCAGCTAGCAAGTGCACGAATAATACCGTCTTGATCGCATTCTGCCATCGCCCAGTTTAGTAAGCTGTCACTGTCTGATGATTGCAACTGAATAGATAGGCGGCCGTTGATTTTGACCGTACTGATTAGCAAACTCGCTGCGGTCAGCATCTCACCCAATAAGCGTTTGATGGCTTCAGGGTAGGGCTTTTGTGCAATCGTGCTCGCATAGCTGCGTGATAGGCGTACCACATCACCGCGCACTGGAGAGTCTTCAACAAAGAAACGTTGGCGAATGTCGTTGCTGCCATGGTTGCCAGTAGTTTGGCTGTCCGTATTTGGGACTTGGATATCTTGAGTCATAAGTCATTTGTAGTATAGAGAAGTTGTTTGCTTTATGGGGATTACTGCCGATTTATCAATCTCACTTAGTAGACTGTTTTGACGATTATAAGCAGCAATTGACAATAATTAGCTTAAACAACCAAGCAGCTGTTTGTACAAAGTTCTGAGTAGATAGCCCCTATGAGCCAACATTTTATAGTTAGGATATAAATATATTCATAAATATGAACTCTCTCAAAAAAAATTCACCCTCTACTGCAAATTTGTTGTACAGTAACATTAAGTTGCATTGTGATAAACAACAGCAACAACCGTACGGATGCGGGGCAGTCTGGTCAATCAGACCTATGTCGTCCAAGCACTCACTCAATCTTGCGATAAAAGGATGTATTTCATGACATACTCATTTTCCAAACCGTTGACTTTAGCTGCTGTTATGGCATTAGGCTTAGCGGGATGTAATAACAGCAGCCAGACCAGCACTGATGCGCCAGCAGATGATGCAGCGACGACCGAAACCACCACCAACGGTACGCTACAGAAAATCAAAGACTCTGGCACTATTGTCGTCGGTCACCGTGATTCCTCTATTCCTTTCTCTTATATCGCTGATGATCCTAATCAGCCGATTGGCTATGCACACGACTTGGAAATGAAAGTGGTTGAAGCAGTTAAGCAAAAGCTAAACATGCCAGATCTTAATGTTCGCTATAACCTAATCACTTCGCAAACTCGTATCCCATTGGTACAAAACGGCACGGTAGATTTTGAGTGTGGCTCAACCACCAATAACGAAGAACGTCAAAAGCAAGTCGCATTTTCTAATGGCTTCTTTGAAATTGGTACGCGTCTGTTGACTAAAAAAGATTCTGGCATTCAAGATTTTGAAGATCTAAAAGGCAAAACCCTTGTAACTACGGCTGGTACGACGTCAGAGCGTTATATCCGTCAGTACAACGATGATAATAAAATGGATACCAATATCATCTCAGCAAAAGATCATGGCGAAGGCTTCCTAATGTTAGAAAATGGTCGTGCTGATGCCTTTATGATGGATGATGTACTGCTCGCTGGCGAAAAAGCCAAAGCAAAAAATCCTGATGAATGGGTAATCGTCGGTACGCCGCAATCGTTTGAAATCTATGGCTGTATGATGCGTAAGGATGACCCTGAATTCAAAGCTGTGGTCGATGAAGCACTTGCTAATGTCTTTAGCTCAGGCGAAATCAATAGCATTTATGACAAGTGGTTCTTGAACCCAATCCCGCCAAAGAACGTCAATTTAAACTTTGAGATGTCAGACAACTTAAAGGCCTTGATTGCCAATCCGCATGACAGCGCTCAGCCTAAAGAAGCAGCAGCGCAGTAACGCTCATTGTCCCTCAACATAGCTTGCCTATACGTTCAGATAATCAGTAATTTTATTTGACGTATAGGCTTATCAATCGTTGCTCGGAGAGACAACCATGAATTATAGCTGGAACTGGGGTGTGCTCTTTGAGCAGACTGGTATTGGCAACGAGCTCTATATCCATTGGATGATCACTGGTCTTGGCTGGCTGCTATTAATTGGCAGTATCGCTTGGGCCATCGCGATGGTCGTTGGTACCATCTTCGGTATCATGCGTACCTTGCCCAACAAGACTGCTCGTGCAATCGGTACGGCTTATGTGACATTTTTTCGTAATATTCCACTGCTTGTTCAACTGTTCTTTTGGTTTTATATCGCCCCTGGCTGGCTCACGCCGACGATACAAGAATGGTGGTATAAGGACTTGTCTCCGAATACCTCAGCCATGTTATCAGCCAGTATCGGTTTGGGCTTATTTACTGCTGCTCGTATTGTTGAACAGGTACGAACGGGTATTGAGTCATTACCAGATGGACAGATTAACGCAGCCTACGCGTTAGGGTTTAGTATTCCACAAGTCTATAAAGAAGTACTGCTACCGCAGGCATTTCGTATTATCTTGCCACCGCTCAGCTCTGAGCTAACGAACTGTTTCAAAAACGCCTCTGTGGCCTCGCTTGTGGGGGTAATGGAGCTGATTAGCCAAACCAAAACCATCAGCGAATACACTCAAAATAGTATCGAGATATATACTTACGCGACGATTATTTATTTGGTTTTCAATTTATCCTTAATCGCTATTATGGGATTGATTGAACGTAAATTGCGTGTGCCTGGGCTTATTGCGGGAGGTCAGAAATGAATATGACCGAATTGGCAACAGCCTATCCTGGTTTGATGGGTGGCATGCTTACCACTTTAAAAGTATTGTTCTTGGCTATTTTGGGCGGTATTAGTTTAGGAACAATATTGGCATTGATGCGCTTGTCAGGTATCAAAGCGCTTGAGATTCCAGCCAAACTATACGTCAATTACTTCCGCTCTGTACCTTTGCTATTGGTATTACTGTGGTTCTACTTTGCTGTACCGATGATTTATCTTTGGGTAGCGGGTAAGTACCTGCAACTCGATGCGGCATTTGCCTCTTGTGTGGTCGCCTTTATGATGTTTGAGGCCGCTTATTTCTCAGAAGTGGTGCGTGCTGGTATTCAATCGATTGGTAGCGGGCAGGTCAATGCGGCAAAAGCGCTCGGTATGACTTATGGGCAGACTATGCGTCTGGTCATCTTGCCACAAGCCTTTCGTAAGATGCTGCCATTGATTTTGCAGCAGTGTATTATTTTATTTCAAGATACAACACTGGTATTTGCCATTGGTTTGACCGACTTTTTCCGCGCAGCCTACGTTCGCGGTGAGCTAATGGGCTTACTCACGCCGTATATCTTAGGTGCTGGTGCTGTCTATTTTGTGATTAGCTTAAGTGCTTCTATTGGCGTGCAACAATTACAGAAGCGTTTGCGGTTTTAATGTTTGCGGTTTTAATATAGCTATTTTAATACGGCTATCGCTTGCGCTTTTGAGTGTTGAGAGCTTGGTTTGAATGTTTGATTTACCTTTTTTAAATAATGATTATCGAAAATAATGTGGTTAGGAGCCAGTGATGAGCAATGCTGATACGTACTTAAATGCCTTTGGCGGGCTGGTTACCAATAGTGGTCATGCTAGTGATGAGATGGTCATTGAGATATCTAATGTCAGCAAATGGTATGGAGATTTTCAAGTACTGACTGACTGTACGGCGCATGTACATAAAGGTGATGTCGTCGTCGTTTGTGGTCCATCAGGTAGTGGTAAATCAACTTTGATTAAGACAGTGAATGGACTTGAGCCTTTTCAAAAAGGTGACATCATGGTCAATGGTATCTCTGTCGGTGACCCAAAAACTAATCTACCCAAGTTACGCAGCCGTGTCGGCATGGTGTTTCAGCATTTTGAGTTATTTCCACATTTGACCATTATTGATAATTTAACCGTGGCACAAATCAAAGTGTTGGGTCGTAAAGAGTCTGAGGCCAAACAAAAAGCGATGGCTTATCTCGACCGTGTTGGTCTGACGGTACAAGCGGCGAAATATCCAGCAGAGCTCTCTGGTGGTCAACAGCAGCGCGTCGCGATTGCACGAGCGTTGGCCATGGATCCCGTCGCAATGCTGTTTGATGAGCCAACCTCCGCGCTTGATCCTGAGATGATTCAAGAGGTGCTAGATGTGATGGTCGAGCTGACTCGTGATGGTATGACCATGATGTGTGTGACACATGAAATGGGCTTTGCCAGTCAGGTGGCCAATCGTATTATCTTTATGGATGAAGGGCATATCGTAGAAAACTGTAGTAAAGATGAGTTTTTTGAAGGCGCGAAAAGTGACCGTGCACAGATGTTCTTATCGAAGATTTTAAATCATTAAATACACTTTGATTTACGATTGTTTATAGCAGTATTTCTAAAATAAAGACATGTTCTAAAGCTTATTTTTCTTTCTACTGCTAATGGTTATACAAAGCGCCCTATTAAAGACAGTTAAACGCTATCTTTAATAGGGCGCTTTGTATTCAGTTTCTTTTTTATAACTATTTGAACAACAATTTGGAGCCTATGATGTTTACTCTCAAGGTATTTAAAGAAGAGATCTTTGAGATTATAAAGCTGTTGAAAATAGAGCGGGAATAGTCGCAGGATTAGAGAAATCGCAAACGGCAAAGGCAGATGCCATGGCTAAGCTCATTAGTTAGAAAAAACGACAAAGATAATGATTATGATATGAAAGGTTTGAATATTACTTAACGCTATCAACTGAATTAGGATTGAATATGACGCTAAAACGAACCGTCGGCATACTACTGTTCAATGAAGTAGAAGTATTAGATTTTGCAGGACCTTTTGAGGTGTTTTCGTTGGCTGAAAATGCTGCCCCTGCTAGTGATGATAAGCACTTTAAGGTTATTACTATAGCTGAGAACCAAGCTCCAATATCCGCTAGAAACGGTCTACAAGTCATTCCTGACTATAGTTTTGCCAATCATCCAGATATTAATGTCTTAATCGTCCCCGGTGGATACGGTGCCGAAAAAACAGAAATATATAATAAGGTGGTAATTGATTGGATTAACACTCAAGCAAGTTTGGCAGAGCTGACGCTTTCAGTGTGTACAGGAGCGTTGCTATTGGCTAAGGTAGGTTTATTAACTGGTAAGTCAGCAACCACGCATTGGATGGATTTGGATAATTTAGCATCCTATCCTGATATTGATGTGATCTCGCATACGCGTTTTGTAGATGCCAGTGATGATACTTGTAATATCGTTACATCAGCGGGAATAAGCGCAGGCATCCATGCAAGTCTATACTGTATAGAAAAATTAATAGATAGTGAAACCATGCGTGCAACAGCACATCGCATGGAGTTCGATATTGACTAAGTGAGTTGTTAGATAGGTGAGTGAATGGCTGTTTACTGATACAATAGCGGTCAATATTTTTGATAATTAAAATAATTCATAAACCATATTGGAGTTTGTATGAGCGTAGAAAACTTATCTGTAGCATCGAGTACAGCAGCAAAAAAAGGTGTGGTTATTATTGGTGCAGGACTGGCAGGCTGGCATGTCATTGATGCCATTCGTGCCAAAGACACAGAGATTCCAATCACATTAATCACGGCTGATAGTGGCGACCGTTATCATAAGCCGATGTTGACGATGGCAATCAGCCAAAACAAACGAGCATCAGACTTAGTGCGAGCATCTGGTAGCGAAGCGGCGAACACAGCAGAAGTAACGTTGTTAGCCAATACACAAGTGACAGATATTGATCCAGTGAGCCAAACTGTACAGGTGCGCTCTACTGCGCAGTCAGATGACGCACTGACGACTATCGGCTATGAGAAAATGGTGCTAGCGATGGGCGCGCACCCTATCTTTCCTAAAAGTCTGCCACAAGATTTGGTCTGGCATGTTAATCATATAGAGCGTTTTAGTCAGCTACAAGAAAAGCTAGCAACAGGTAGCCAGCACGTTGCGATCGTTGGTGCTGGTATGGTGGGTACAGAAATCGCAGAAGACCTGCTCAAGGCTGGCCATAAGGTAACGCTTATAGATTTAAACGATGCACCGCTTTCGCAGATGCTACCAGCCAAAGCGACCGCACGTATCGCCCAAGCGATTGAGTCGCAGGGCATTCAATTCTTAGGTGGTTATCAAGTATCAGCTGTCACTCGTGTTGGCAGTAATGACGACGACAGCGAAGATGCTGAGAAACTACAAGTAGACTATGCCCCATTATCATCGGATGCAGACAATGCTGATACTCAGCCGCTCGAACCATTGATTGTAGATCATGTGATTGCCAGTACAGGTCTGACAGTCGATGAGCAATTACCTGCGGCGGCTGGTGTAGAGTTCGATCGCCGTACGGGTATAGTGGTAGATGCAGCGACATTGCGTACCAATGCAGCGAATATTTACGCTATCGGCGACTGTATGTCTATCAATGGGGTGGCTTGTCGTTATGTTGCGCCATTACGCGCGCAGGCTGCGACTATCGCTGATGATATCTTAGGTCATGAGCATAGTGGCTATGATCATAAGCCACCAATGATCCGTCTCAAGAACAAAGCCGTCTCTGTGATGGTGACGGGTGTACCGCAAGCAGCAGGTAATTGGCAAGTGAAGACTGAGAGTGATGATGAGCTAATCATGGATTTGATCGATGATAATGAAGCCGTTAGCGCAACGGTAACGATTAAGGCGCCTGCAGTTCCTAAAGCATGATGATTGCAATACCGTTTTTCGAAAAACTAATAAAGGACATCATTTATAAATAATGCCCTTTATTAGATGCTTTCCAGACAATTCTGTGAAAAGACAGTATCGATGATTGAGCCAGCCCATTATTTATGATGTGGCTGGCTTTTTTATGTCAAATATTTGCCATGATTCTATGCTACCTTTTACTAAGTAGAAAGGCAGACTATCTAATTAAATGATACATACTGTATTGATATTGTTGACAGGCTTTCATTGATGGCGTTATAGTAGCTGAATGCTATGTAAGACCTGCCCAAGGAAGAAGGTTTGCACGCAGGCTATTAATAAGTGCTATTTATAAATAATATAAAAAGTAAAACGAAAGGACTCGTTATGACTCAAACTCCTGATTTCGATTCGACTCGCGTTGACTTCGATACTATTTTAAACAATATTCCTAGTATCAATATGGGCGCACGCTCAGCCAATGCACCACTTACTCAAAGCTATGATAAAGGTCCTGATGTACCGCTGATTGAAGCGACAATCGGTGACTTTTTTGATGCTATTGTTTCCAAATATCCTGAGCGCGAAGCACTGGTCGTTCGTCATCAAAATATCCGCTGGACATATCGTGAGCTACAGCAGCAAGTGAATCAGCTAGCCAGTAGTATGATTGAGATGGGACTAGAGATTGGTGATCGTATCGGTATTTGGTCGCACAACAATGCTGAGTGGTTGCTCATGCAATTGGCCACGGCAAAAGTCGGCGTTATCCTCGTTAATATCAATCCTGCCTACCGTACTTTTGAGTTGCAATATGCCTTAAATAAACTGGGCTGCTCAGCGCTCGTACTGATGCGCCATTTCAAAACCAGTGACTATGCCAGTTTAATCCGTGAGCTGTGTCCTGAGATTTACCACAAAGATTATACTCAGCTTGATTTGGTTGAGATTCCGACGATTGAACGTATCATTTGGATTGATGAGCCAGAGTCTGAAGAGACCTTTGGTTTTATGCAAAAATTCTCTACGTGGATGAGCGAGGGCGATGCCAACGATCCGCGTGTTGCCGAGCGTCAGGCGCAGCTTAAGAACACCGATGCCATCAATGTACAGTTCACTAGTGGTACGACTGGTACACCAAAAGGCGCAACCTTAAGCCATCGCAATATCTTAAATAATGGCTATTTCATTGGTGAGGCCATGAACCTTACCGAAGAGGATAGGCTGTGTATTCCAGTACCTTTGTATCATTGCTTTGGCATGGTACTTGGCAATCTAGCGATTCTCACGCATGGCGGTTGTATCGTATATCCAAACGATGGCTTTGAGCCATTGACCGTATTGCAGGCAGTCGAAGAAGAAAAGTGTACAGGTCTGCACGGCGTGCCAACGATGTTTATCGCTGAGCTTGACCATCCGGAGTTTAAAAACTTTGATTTATCGACTTTGCGTACTGGCATCATGGCAGGCTCTAGTTGTCCGATTGAGGTCATGCGCCGTGTCATTGATGAGATGCACATGAGCGAGGTCACCATTGCCTATGGTATGACAGAGACCAGTCCAGTATCTTGCCAGACCAATGAGCACACGCCACTTGATAAGCAAGTCTCGACGGTAGGACTGGTACAGCCTGCGCTTGAGGTCAAAGTCGTCGATACAGAAACAGGTGAAATTGTACCGCTAGGCGAGACAGGTGAGTTGCTTACACGAGGCTATTCAGTGATGAAAGGCTATTGGGGCAGCCGCTTCAAAACGCGTGAGGCGATCCAAGATGGTTGGATGCATACGGGTGACTTGGCCACAATGGATGAAGACGGCTACGTAAAAATCGTCGGCCGTAGTAAAGACATGGTGATTCGCGGCGGCGAGAATATCTATCCGGTAGAAATTGAAAATTACCTCTATCGTCATCCAAAGATTCGTGATGTACAAATCGTGGGTATACCAGATGAGCGTTATGGTGAAGTGTTAGCAGCGTGGATTATTCCGAAAGAGCCTGGCTGCTTGACTGAACAAGAAGTACGCGAGTTCTGTAGTGAGCATATCGCTCATTATAAAGTGCCGACCTACTATCGTTTTGTGACTGAATATCCAATGACCATCACTGGTAAAATTCAAAAATATAAAATCATTGAGCAAATGAAAGAAGAGTTGGGTTTGTAGTAAGCTTACTTATCTGCTCTAAAAAACAAAAGACTAACCATATTCATTTCACTATAAAAGTATTACAGCGTTAATCTCGCTTGAAGTATCACACATACATCTGCACTCGGTTGCCTTGTACTACTTTTAAATTGGATCGACTATATGTGAGCAACGCTTAAAAATAGTAGTTAGTATCATTTATATAAAAAGCTACTCACATCTACGTATCTATCTATGTATAAGAAAAAAAGGGATATCATGAGCGCTATCATAACCAGTAAACTGAGTCCAAACTCAAGCGATTTTCAGCAAAACAGTGCCGCGATGCAAGAGATAGTCGACGACCTGTATGTACACTTGCGTAAAGTTGCCCAAGGTGGCTCAGAGCGCGCACGAGCCAAGCATCTAGCGCGTGGTAAGCTGTTACCACGTGAGCGTGTTGAGCGTTTATTGGATGTAGGTACGCCGTTCCTAGAAGTGGCACCGATGGCTGCACATGATATGTATGGCGAAGAGATTCCGGCGGCTGGCGTGATTGCAGGTATCGGCCGTATCAATGGCATCGAATGTATGATTGTCTGTAATGATGCCACGGTAAAAGGCGGCACGTACTACCCAATGACGGTCAAAAAGCATCTACGAGCTCAAGAGATTGCGCAAGAAAACCATCTACCGTGTGTTTATCTAGTTGACTCAGGTGGTGCAAACCTACCGAACCAAGATGATGTGTTCCCTGATAAAGAACATTTCGGCCGTATCTTTTTTAATCAAGCCAACCTCAGTGCGGCAGGTATTCCACAGATTGCTGTGGTCATGGGTAGCTGTACGGCTGGCGGTGCTTATGTGCCTGCCATGAGCGATGAATCTATTATCGTCAAAGAGCAAGGTACTATCTTTTTGGGTGGTCCGCCACTGGTTAAAGCAGCGACGGGCGAAGAGGTCACCGCAGAAGACTTGGGCGGTGGCGATGTACATACCCGACTGTCGGGCGTGGTTGATCATCTAGCGCAAAACGATACGCACGCGTTATCGATTGCCCGTAATATCGTCAGTCACCTAAATCGCCCTGCGAAAAATATTCCTAATCAAATCACACCGCGTCCGCCACGTTACGATGCCAAAGAACTCTATGGTGTGATTCCAACGGACAAGCGCAAGCCATTTGATATCAGAGAAATCATCGCACGTATCGTTGATGACAGTGCCTTTGATGAGTTTAAAGCGCGCTTCGGTACGACGCTGGTCTGTGGGTTTGCCCATATCGAAGGAATGCCTGTTGGGATTATTGCCAATAACGGCATCTTGTTCAGTGAGTCAGCGCAAAAAGGGACGCACTTCATCGAGCTGTGCTGTAAACGCAAAATCCCATTGGTATTTCTGCAAAACATTACTGGCTTTATGGTGGGTCGTAAATACGAAAACGAAGGTATCGCTCGTCATGGTGCCAAGATGGTAATGGCAGTGGCCAATGCAAAAGTGCCAAAATTCACCGTTATCGTTGGTGGCTCGTTTGGCGCTGGTAACTACGGTATGTGTGGCCGCGCTTATAGCCCGCGTTTCTTATGGATGTGGCCAAATGCTCGTATCTCTGTCATGGGCGGTGAGCAAGCCGCGTCAGTACTGGCAACGGTCAAGCGTGATAATTTTGATCGCAAAGGTGAAGCGTGGAGTGATGAAGACGAAGCGGCATTTAAAGCGCCAATTCGCGAAATGTATGAAGAGCAAGGTCATCCGTATTATGCTACCGCACGTATGTGGGATGACGGCGTGATTGATCCTGCTGACACCCGTAATGTATTGGCGTTAGGACTAAGCGCGGCTTATAACGCACCGATTGAAGAGACGACTTTTGGTGTCTTTAGAATGTAACCAGTTTTTAATATTTAACGATACTCAATAAATATCATTAGTAAAGATAGTAGATAGTGACTAAAAAAAGAGAAGACAATGCAACAAAATATAAATAATTATAAAAGCCTACTGGTTAACGTCGAGCAGCACGTGGCGACAGTGACGTTAAATCGTCCTGAGATACGTAATGCCTTTAACGATGAAATGATAGCTGAGCTGACCGATGCATTCAGTACGCTTGGTGCTGATGATAATATACGTGTCATTGTGCTAGCAGCAGCTGGCAAGGCATTTTGCGCAGGTGCTGACCTTAATTGGATGCGTGCCATGGCGGATTATAGCTATGAAGAGAATCTAGCGGATGCTGATAAATTGGCGCAAATGCTTAAGACTATTTATGAATGTCCTAAGCCGACAGTTGCGGCTATTCAAGGCGACGTGTACGCAGGTGGCATGGGTCTGGTCGCTGTTTGTGATGTGGCCATTGCGGTCAAAATTGCTAATTTCTGCCTCAGTGAAGTGCGTTTAGGGTTGGCACCTGCCACTATCAGTCCTTATGTTATCCGCGCGCTAGGTGCTAGAGCGTCGCAGCGTTATTTTTTAAGTGCTGAAGTATTTGATGCTAAAAAGGCACGTCAGCTTGGCTTTATCCATGAGCGTGTTAGCGAAGAGTGGCTAGGCGATGAAGTGGCTGCGTTCTGTAATAAAGTAGTTAAGAACAGCCCTGACGCGGTAAAAACCTGCAAGCAACTACTACATGATGTCGCTGGTGCGCCTATTACAGATGATCTGATTGCTGACACGGTCAAAGGTATCGCTGATATCCGTTCATCAGCGCAGGGCAAAGAGGGCGTGCAAGCCTTTTTGCAAAAACGTAAACCTGATTGGCTAATGGCAGACTAACTAGTAGCAGAACAATGATAGGCAAATGGGCAAATAGACAAGACGTCAAATAATAACGACAAGACACAGGGATAGTTATGTTTTCTAAAATTCTAATCGCCAACCGTGGTGAAATTGCTTGCCGAGTGGCCGCGACTGCTAAGCGTCTTGGCGTCAGTACCGTTGCTGTTTATTCCGATGCGGATCGTGAGGCCAAACATGTGGCTGTCTGTGATGAAGCGATTTATTTAGGTGGTTCGGCACCGAAAGACAGTTATCTAAAAGGCGATGCTATTATTGCGATAGCGCTTGAAACGGGCGCCCAAGCGATTCATCCAGGATATGGGTTTTTGAGCGAAAATGCAGACTTTGCACAGGCTTGCCAAGATGCTGGCTTGATGTTTATCGGTCCATCGGCGAATGCTATTCGCGCCATGGGCGGCAAGTCTGAGTCTAAGCGCTTGATGGAATCGGCTGGCGTGCCGTTGATACCAGGCTATCATGGTGATAACCAAGATGCACAGTTTTTGCAGCAACAGGCCGATAGTATTGGCTATCCTGTCTTGATTAAAGCAAGTGCTGGTGGTGGTGGTAAAGGCATGCGTATTGTGGAGCAAAGCAGCGATTTTATTGATTTGTTAGATTCATGCCGCCGTGAAGCGATTACCAGTTTTGGCAATGATCAAGTGTTGGTCGAAAAATATGCGCTAAAACCACGTCATATCGAAATCCAAGTATTCGGTGATACGCATGGTAATTATGTGCATCTGTTTGAGCGTGATTGCTCAGTACAGCGTCGCCATCAAAAAGTACTAGAAGAAGCGCCCGCACCGGGTGTCGATACTGCCATGCGTGAAGCGATGGGCACAGCGGCAATCGAAGCAGCACGTGCGGTCGATTACGTGGGTGCAGGTACGGTTGAATTCATCGTTGAGCAGCGTGAAGACTCTATGAATTTTTATTTCATGGAAATGAACACGCGCTTGCAAGTTGAGCATCCAGTTAGTGAAGCCATTACGGGTGTCGATTTGGTCGAGTGGCAGCTGTTGGTTGCTGCGGGTCAGCCATTGCCAAAAACACAAGATGATCTGGCTATCAATGGTCATGCAATTGAAGCGCGTATCTGTGCTGAAAACCCTGACAACAATTTCTTGCCAGCGACAGGGACTTTATTCACTTATCAAAAGCCTGAGCATAGTACCTTTAACATTACTGATGTGCGTATCGACGATGGCGTACGTGAGGGTGATGTGATCAGTCCTTTTTACGACTCTATGATTGCTAAGCTTATCGTCCATGCTCCTACGCGCGAGCAAGCGTTGGCTAGACTAGATCGTGCATTGGCACAGACGCGTATTGTAGGTTTGCCAAACAACGTGGCATTTTTGCGTTATATTTTAAATACCGATTCATTTAGCAAAGCCAATCTTGATACGGCATTGATAGAGCGTGAGCAGGATAAGCTTTTTGACCAGCATCCTCTCGGATTATCGACGCTTGTGGTGACAGCTATTACGCAGCAGCTTGCGAGTGAAGCGACCATGCAGGGCTCAGATCCGTTTAGCAAGCCAACGGGTTTCCGTGCTTATAGCGATTATACTCGTTCATTTAGCTTGGTTTATGATGAGCAGGCTTATAGCGCTCGCATCAGTAATTGGCACAATGCGAGTTGTGCTGATAGCAAAAAAGGCGGCGATAATCTCAGTAGTTTTACGCTCGTCATTAGAAGAGAAATCGCGAATACGCAGGATGATAGCAATATCAATGTGGCTGCTCAGACCGAAACAGTTTATGAAGGTCAAATCAGCTACGATAGCAGTGACGCGCACAATCATACCTTATGGTTAGAGGGTGCACGTATCAGTGCCCAAAGCTGGGTGAATAACGAGACGGTCTACGTATTCACAGATAGCGGACGTGATGAAATTAGGCTTGTCGATGTGATGGCACATGTGGGTGAAGACACAGCAGCGGTTGGCAGTTTGAAGTCACCAATGCCAGGACAAGTGGTTGCATTCAAAGTAGCTGTTGGTGATACTGTGAAAAAAGGCGAACCACTTGCCGTCATCGAAGCCATGAAAATCGAACATACGATTACCGCACCGACAGATGGTGTGGTAGCAGAGCTATTATTTGCAGCAGGTGACTTGGTCGCTGATGGCGATGAGCTACTGTGCATCGATAGTGAGAGCGCATAGCTGACGAAGCCTAATAAAAAAGCCTCATAAGAGGGCAAATAACAAATAGGACGATAAGTATGAGCCATTCGTATCCAAGCCATGTCAGCATCGTTGATGTCAGTCCACGTGATGGACTACAAAACGAATCCATGACGGTGCCGACTGAGGTTAAGCAAACGCTCATTAATGATTTAATCGCGGCGGGTGTCAAAAAACTAGAGGCGACCAGTTTTGTTTCGCCAAAGTGGGTGCCACAAATGGGCGATAACAGCGCGTTGCTCGACGCACTAGCACCTACGCGGCAGACGGACGTTTGCTACTCGGTACTGGTGCCCAATATGCGTGGCTTTGAAAATGCTATCGTACATCGCCCTGATGAAATCGTCATCTTTGGCTCAGCCAGTGAAACTTTTAGTCAAAAAAACATCAACTGTAGTATCGATGAGAGTATCGAACGTTTTGCGCCAGTAGCTGCTGCGGCAAAAGCACAAGGCATCAAAGTACGAGGCGTGATCTCTTGTACGGTCGGTTGTCCTTATGAAGGCGAGATTGCCCCTAGCCAAGTAGCTTATGTCACCAAGCGATTGATTGAGATCGGTTCAGAGCAGATTGGCATTGCCGATACAATCGGTGTGGGTACACCACTCAAAGTACAACGAGCGTTGCAAGCTGCACTTGAGTATGCTGATATCTCTATGCTATCGGGTCATTTTCATGATACTTATGGTCAAGCATTAAGCAATACTTTGGCTGCATTACAAATGGGTGTGAGTGAGTTTGATACCTCTGTCGCTGGTTTGGGCGGTTGTCCTTATGCTAAAGGCGCAACGGGTAATGTCGCGACTGAAGATGTAGTCTATATGCTGCATGGTATGGGTATCAGCACGGGTATCGATTTGGATAAATTGGTCGTGGCAGGCGAGCGTATCAGCGAGTTCTTAAAGCGTCCAAATGGCTCAAACGTAGCACGTGCCATCATTAATAAACGCCATCAATAAACGTCAGTTTAATTAGTATAGTCAATGCACTGTGAAGGTATGACAGCGTTAACTTCGTTTGAAGTATTCGATATACATCTACACTCGGTTGCCTTGTCACAGTTTCACATTGAGTTGACTATGACATTAAAAACGGTAGCAAAAATACAGTTACATTGGCTTTAAAAAACAAATTAAAATTCGAAAACTAAATATTAAAATACAAGGAATGGTTATGAGTTTACCTGGATTAAATTTTCAACTTGGCGAAGATATTGACGCCCTACGCGATGTCGTGCAGCAGTTTGCGGCAAACGAAATCGCTCCACGTGCTGCTGAGATTGATAGCAGCGATGAGTTTCCAATGGATCTTTGGCAAAAAATGGGCGACCTAGGTCTACATGGTATTACCGTTCCTGAAGAATACGGCGGCTCTAACATGGGCTACGTCGCACACATGGTCGCGATGGAAGAGATTAGCCGAGCTTCGGCATCGGTAGCGCTTAGCTATGGCGCACACTCTAATCTATGTATTAACCAAATCAAACGTAACGGCTCTGAGGCACAAAAGCAAAAGTATTTACCAAAGCTAATCAGTGGCGAGTTCATCGGTGCATTGGCAATGAGTGAGACAGGCGCTGGCTCAGACGTTGTTAGTATGAAGCTAAAAGCAGAAGAAAAAGACGGCAGCTATATTTTGAACGGTAGCAAGATGTGGATCACCAATGGTCCTGATGCGGACGTAATGGTGGTCTATGCCAAGACCAATCCTGAATTAGGTGCAAAAGGCATGACGGCCTTTATCGTTGAAAAAGGTATGGAAGGCTTTGGTACCGCACAAAAGCTAGATAAGCTCGGCATGCGTGGTAGCCATACTGGCGAGATGACCTTTAACAATGTAAAAGTACCAAGCGAAAATATCTTGGGCGGTCTAAATGAAGGTGTTAAGGTACTGATGAGTGGCCTAGATTACGAGCGCGCCGTACTGGCTGCAGGTCCTATCGGTATCATGCAAGCAGTGATGGACAATGTAGTGCCTTATATCCATGACCGTAAACAGTTTGGTCAAGCGATCGGTGAGTTCCAGCTTATCCAAGGTAAAGTTGCGGACATGTATACGATACTGCAAGCAGGTCGTAGCTTCTTATATACCGTGGGGAAGAACCTCGATATGTTGGATGCGCGCGGTGCTGGTCATAGTCGAGAAGTGCGTAAAGATTGCGCCAGTGTGATTTTATGGTGCGCCGAAAAGGCTACATGGATGGCAGGCGAAGGTATTCAAATATTTGGCGGAAACGGCTATACCAATGAGTATCCACTTGGTCGCTACTGGCGCGATGCTAAGCTATATGAAATTGGCGCAGGTACCAGTGAAATTCGCCGTATGCTAGTTGGTCGTGAGCTGTTTAATGAGACCAAATAAGGAAGTGTTGAGGCAATAGATAGCGATACGTTAGCTACTTTCCCACAGTAAAATAAAAAAGCAGCACGCTTAAAACGTGCTGCTTTTTTTGTGCCAAGATAATAATGTGCCAATGTGCTACTAAGTTATCTATTATTGACTACGACTTATTGCGATAATCAAAATACCTTGCCAAACCATTTAATAATAAATCATCACGCAAGCGTACTGGGCGATTAACGTGCTGCGAGATAATGGCTGCATCACCACCTGTCATAATCAATTCAAAATTAGGGTGACGATGGCTAATCTCATTGATCGCGCCGACGATAGAGAGCAAAATACCGCGATGCACTGCATCTTGAGTGGTTAAGCCTTGGCTGACGCTGTCAAAAGTACCGTTCGAGATAGTGATTTGCTTAGTACCAGAGAACAGTGACTCACGTTGCAGGTAGATGCTGGGGAAAATATAACCGCCCAGATGCTCAGCATGATCAATCAAATCAATGGTCACCGCTGTACCACAACCAATCACACACTGGCGTTTTTTCTTATCGACCGAACCGAGCATCTGTAGCCAGCGATCACAGCCGAGCTGCTGATCATTGTAAGCACTTTTCATCAGTGCATGTGCGGCATCGACATGGACAAACTCGAATGGAATATTCAAACGACTGAGCGTCTCTGATACTTTGGCATTGAGATTGTCACCCAATACCGATGAGATACCAATAAAGTCAGGCGCATAACGCTCAAAGCGATCCGTCAGACCCATAAGTAATTCGGCAGGCGCTTGCAAATGCTGCTTGGCATCATGCGCGACTATTTGTCCGATATCATCGGTTAGCCAGTATTTTAGGCGGGTATTTCCAAGATCAAGCCAGAGCATAAAAGTCCCTTTATATAGTGCTCGTTAATGATGGTTTTCATCAATATAGTTGTCTAAGCCTAGTAAATAACGTCGATGCGTCCAGTAAAAAGCGTAGAAATCTTACCGCTATCTTGGCGCAATTGCAAACAGCCATGTGTGTCGACACCGCAAGCGATTCCCGTCACGACTTTTTCTTCGTTATTATAGTCTTGGGTGACGCGTAAGCGCAGACCTGATAGCGCATCCATCGTCGCGAACTGCTCCAAAAAACTATCCAAATAATAAGTATGACCCGTTGGCTGCTCTATGCCCAAATGCTCAAAGCGTGTCATCGCCGCCATCAATGCTTTGCACATCTGCTGATAGAGCATTGGTAGGTCTGGTAGGCTCGCAGATCGTGTCTTTAAAGGTAGCCTTTCATTAATATCTTGTAAGCTAATCGCTTGGTAACTCATGCCCTCAGACGTTTGCGTAGTGAGCTTTGGTGCTGCTTGTACGTTTAGGCCAATACCTAGCACCACACCGATCAACCTGCTAGATTTCGTCACTGGCTCTATCAAAATCCCAGCCAGTTTATTAAAGGGTAGGGTACGCTGATTTGCTACATCACTATTCAATACTGAGTCTAATACCGAGCTGTCCGTTACAGATTGCTCTTTGGATTGTTCTTTACATTGACTCTGAGCTTGCGGATAAAACCCCAAGTCATTTGCCCATTTCACCCCAATTGGCGTCAGTCCTTGTGCTTGTAGTTGCTCGTTCAACATTTGAATGACGGGCATTTTTGCCAGTTCAAGACCAATGATGAGCGATAATAAGCCACTGATCGGCATATGCACGGGATGATATAGCGATAGATAGACATTGCCGCGCGGTGATTGCCACGAGCGTCCGTGCTGTCCACGACCTGCGCTTTGGGCTTCTGCGGTCAAAACGTGTACGGTGGCGACATCTAACGACCCGTTTTGCAAGGCTTCTATCAGCTCGCTATTGGTCGAGGCACTACTAGCCACATGACGGTGATTGAGCTCGGATAAATAGGTAGAGAAACTGGTGAGTGGCGGCATAAGTTTAGTCGATGTGGTTAAAGGAAACTTTGATATACTGAGCGATTGTTGCGGTCAGACAGTACCGAGTAAACAGCATAAAGGTCACGCTGAGATTTGGCAAATACAATTAAGCACGCCTAAGCGCTAGTGAGTACTATAGCGCCAGTCAGTATTATAAAAGGTTCGTTCTATGATGTTATATGTGTGGTTTGTGATTGCAGGCGCGTTTGCGGGTGTCAGCGCGGGCTTGTTTGGCGTCGGTGGTGGCATGATTATCGTGCCCGCATTGGTTTGGATTTTTACCGCTTATGACTTTTCGCCAGAAGTAATTACCCATCTGGCCATTGGTACGTCATTGGCGACCATCGTTGTAACCTCGATCAGCTCGCTGACTGCCCATAACAAGCGCTGCGGCGTGCGTTGGGAAGTATGGCGCAAGATGGCGTTTGGATTGGTTATCGGTAGTTTAGTCGGTGCTGGTATCGCGGATATGATTGATGGGCAAGCGCTACAGGCTATCATTGGTTTCGGTGCGCTATTGGTCGCTCTAAAAATGCTGTTCTTTTCGAATAAAGAACAAGTGGGTAAACCGTTACCATCGGCTGGTGTACAGTTTGGTGCCGGTACTGGCATTGGTATGGCGTCCTCTATTTTTGGCATTGGCGGCGGCAGCTTGACCGTGCCGTTCTTGAACTGGGCAGGGCTGCCGATGAAACAATCGGTCGGCACGTCAGCGGCATGCGGTTTACCAATTGCCTTGGCAGGAGCAGCGGGCTTTGCTTGGTTCGGTCAAGATGTGGTCAATCTACCTGAGGGTACGATAGGGTTTGTCCATGTCACAGGATTCTTGTTTATTTCAGTCGCCAGCTTTGCGATGGCAAAAGTCGGTGCCAAGCTTGCCCATGTCTTACCTGCGCTGATGCTTAAGCGCGCATTTGGCGTATTATTGATATTTGCTGGAGGACAGTTGTTATTGAGTGGATTGGGTGTTTTATAGCAATAATGAGTTTTTATAAAATTAGTAAGCAAACCGTGAGACATTATTAGTATGAAAGCTGCAGAAAAATACCGCCGTGTTTTCGGCTCAATGAATCATCTAAAAGACCAGCTATCATGGACGACTGGTCTCTCTAATATGGTAGAGTTTTTGGCATGGGAGCCGCAGCGTATTTTAGGCATCACTAAAAAGCAATACGTACGCCAAATCATTGAATGGGCGGCTCACCCAGAGTTAAAGGACAGAAATATAGAAGAGATTGAGCAATCAGTCATCAAAAAGCTCAATACAAAAATGAATGAAACTGAGCAGCTAGAGACGTATTCAACGCAAACGATGGGTATCTGTAATGCAAGAGAAGCCGTGCGCCGCGTAAAGTTCTTTTCTGAAGACTATCTCAATAAAGAGTTCGATATTTTTTTGAGTTTGTGCAGTGATGTTTATCTGAACTTATTTTATCAGCAATTTGTTAGCTTTGAGCCAAGTGGATTATGGTCGACACATGGTAATAGCGGTATGTTTGAAAACAGTACAGAGCTAAAAGCAATGTACATGGACAACCTAGCCTATAACCATCAGACCAATGTATTGATAGCAAATGAATTAAAACTCGCTGGTCGGAAAAACCCAGACCAAATCCTAAAGTACTGCTTGATGTATGAGCATTTATTAGAAAAAGGTTTTATCGATAAAGGGGCAAAGTTTTTGCTGTTATTTATCGGTGGTGACGCGCTAAAGCAAAACAAACAAACGCTCGTAGACCGAGAGCTTGCTCTATGTCATAAACGGCCAAGGAAGTATCAGCATTTGCTAAGACCAGAGCTGTTAGAAATAGTTGATCATTTAGAAGTAGCAAGTATCTCTTGGTCAGCCTTTATCGAGTTTAATAATCGCTACTTAGCAGAAAATAACGTCTGCCAAGTGGAGCAAAAACTGTTACGAGGGTTCCATCAAAGCCTTGAATCAAAATCGTTTATGCACTTAGCAGTTTAACCCTAAAAACCTACTACAATTTCAGGTAGAATAGCCGCCTGTTTTTGCTAAGTTTATTGACTCTTCATGCGTTTAAAATCTCTAAAGCTGGCAGGCTTCAAATCCTTTGCCAATCCAACCACTTTTACTTTTCGTCATGGTATCACCGCCATCGTCGGGCCGAACGGCTGTGGCAAATCAAATGTGATTGATGCTATCCGCTGGGTACTGGGCGAAACCTCTGCCAAGCAGTTGCGCGGCGGGGCGATGAGTGATGTTATCTTTGCCGGTACGCAGGATAAGACAGCCAAAAGTGTCGCCAGTGTCGAGCTAACCTTTGAGCATACCCAAGATGAGCAGACTGGCATTCGCCACGAGTTTAACTTGTACCAAGAGCTATCCGTTCGCCGTCAGGTAAATAAAGATGGCCGCTCAGATTATTTTATTAATGGTACGCGTTGTCGTCGCCGAGATGTGGTTGATGTATTCTTAGGTACAGGGCTGGGTGCACGTAGCTATGCAGTGATTGAGCAAGGCATGATTGGGCGCATCGTTGAGTCTAGCCCCGTGCAGTTGCGTGAGTTTATCGAAGAGGCGGCAGGCGTCTCACGCTATCAGGCTCGCCGTGAAGAAACACAAAAAAAATTAGAGAAGACAAAAGACAATCTAGCGCGCCTGCACGATATGCAAAGCGAATTACTACGCCAACAAAAATCACTGTCGAAGCAAGCTGCAAGTGCGCAGCGTTACGAAGAGTTGGCATTAACCCTAGCTGATATCGAGCAGCAGCTCGCCATTCAACAGCTTTATCAAGCCAAGCAAACGCATCAACAGCAGAAAGTAGCGCATGAACGCAGTGCTAATGAGGTGTCGACGCTACAAGCTGACTACGACACGCTAAAAGCTCAGCAAGACAAGCTTACTGCGCGTATCAATCAAGAGCAATGGCTCAAAGACGATGCTCAAAGTGCTCACTATCAACAGCAGCTCGGCTATCAACAAGCGGAGCATAAGCTAAGTGATGCTAAGTCACAGCTGACCGCTATTGAGCAGCAACTGTCTGGATTGGCTCAGCAGCGTGCGCAATCACTCGCTGATATCGAACGCCTCAACGCTGAACAAGCTGAGCAGAATCAAGCGCTAGAAGCATTGCGCCCGCAGTTGACTGAGCTAACTGATAAACGCAATAACTATAAGCGTAATGAACAGCCACTACAACGCGCGTGGCATGACGCGCAAAACAATCTGTCACGCTTACAAGATAAAGCCCGTTCGCTTGAGCAGCAGCAAGCCATCAACACTCAAGCACAAAAGCGTCATCAGCAAAGCTATGATAAATGGCAACGCCGCGAGCAAAACTGGCAAAACCTGTGGCAGCAATTACAGCAGTCTATAGCGCCATCTGACAGTACTGATGTGAGTAAGACAGATAATGCGCAAGATCTAAGTCAGGTGCTAGAACAGCAAGTCACTGAGCTAAACACGCAGTTGCAGCAGATTGAGCGTCAACATGAAGCCGTCGATGAACGCTTGTCCGAGATACAACCGCAAGCGAACAGCTTGCAGCAGAGACTAAACGCACAGCAGAGCGAGTTGAGCGATGATGAAAAGCGTCATGCGCTGTTGGCAGGCGAATACGATACCCTGCATCAGATACTGCATCCAAAACCTACACAACAGCAATCAGCAAAGACTCAATCTACCGCAACGGATAGTACAGATAACGATGATATACATCATCATCCTTTAGCCATCGCAACGTTACGTGAGCAGATTGAGCTAAGTGCGAAGGGGCAGGAATATGCGCCGCTACTGGATAGTATCTTGGCATTATGGCTAGACAGCCATGTGCTGGTTGCTAACCAACAAGCCAATCAACAATCTAACCAAACCGAGCAATCAAGCATTGATAATGCTAATGACGTTTCTCAAAAATCCGACAGCTTATGGCAAGCGCTTGAGCATGACATTGCAGATTTACTGACTTATCAAACGGCACAAAATACGTCTGCCAGTGCAAAAGATAAAACTCTAATAGAGACAGGTCATAGCTTATGGTTACCTGCAGGGCAAGGTGATATTAGTGACCATAAATTTGTTAGCGAATTGGCAGATAATTTGATTGATAAAGTATTGTCATTATCGCAGTTGATTACTCAGCCGCTACTCTCGCTATGGCAGCAGTGTTATATATATACTGCGCAGTTTGAGACCAGTGAGCAGCATGAGATTGACACGCTGACTGAAGTGCTAAAGTCATTACCACCATCAGCTATTCTACTTACCGCAGATGGTTGGCTGATCAGTCGTCATGGAACGATTAATTTGAGCAAATTCGCTGGTGCACAGGATGAGCAAAACGATAGCAATAGCCAATTCCTCACGCAGCGTCTGCAACAGCGTACGCGTTTGCAAGCATTAGAAGACTTGCTTGATGAGTTTGAAAGCAAAATACAAGAGCAGCAAAAGTCTATTGCAAAAGACCAGCGCGATTATGATGCGTTGATGGTTAGCTTGGAAGAAACGCGCGCGCAAGCTGAGCAGTTAACCCGTGATAAGCATCAATACCAGCAGCAACTGACGACCGATCGAGCCAATGCTGAGCGGTTGCAAGCGGATAGCCAGCGGTTGAACGCTGATAAAGCAACGCTTGAGCAAGAAAAGCAAGAACTGGTACAAGAGCAACAAACCCTTGAGCAAGAACAACAGCACATTGAAAGTGAGATCGCCACACTCACTCCGCAAATAGCAGAGGCACGAGCGACAACTCAGCAACTGCAAGCTGAGCGCAGCGATCTAAACCGCGCGCGTCAAGTCGATGATGACGCGTGGCAAGCATTGCAGCTGCGTATTCAGCAGTATGAGATGCGTTTAGAGCATAGTGTTAGCAGTCTGGCTCGTACGACTGAGCAACATGATAAGTCGTTAGAGAATGAGCAAAGTCTACAGACACGTCACGAGCAGCAGCAGGCCAAATTGCCAGAGCTACAAGCAGCTTTGCAGTCTGCACAGGTAACGCGCGATGAGCAGCAAGTGCTATTGAACGAGCGCGATACTGCGCTAACAGCACTAAAACAAACGTACGCTGAGCAGCAGACAGCATTTGATACATTGCAAAATACGTTACAAACGCAGCAAAGCGAGCTTGCCCTTCATGCTACTGAATTGGCACTGAGTGCGGCACGGTTAGAGGATGCTAGCGCACACACGCAGAGCGCTTTAGATGCTTATTATCGTGTGAGTCATAAATATAAAGCGCAAGCAGAGCAACCTCAACAAAGCATGAGCGTCTCAAACTTGCTAGCAGATTTTATCGCTCATGATCGCCGCGTCCGTCCAGACAAAATCGCTGAGCTAGAGTCCGAGCGCGCCAAGTTGACCCAGCAGTTGAGCAAGATTGGGCCAGTCAATTTGGCAGCGGTCGCAGAGTTGGCCGAGGTGAACGAACGCCTAGATCCACTCGCACAGCAGACGGCAGATATCGCGGCCAGTATGCAGACATTGACTGAAGCGATTGCCTCTATTGATGAGACGACCAAGACACTGTTTATGCAGACACTTGACGCGGTCAATAATGAGTTGGCCAATTTATTTGCCAAAGTCTTTGGCGGTGGACAAGCTAGCCTGACGTTGAACACTGACGAGATGCCAGCTAATACGCCAAAGTCCGAACAATGGCGGGCAGGGCTTACCTTGATGGCGCAGCCCAAGGGTAAACGTAATAGTCGTTTAGCGGTATTATCGGGTGGTGAAAAAACCCTTACTGCATTGAGTTTGATTTTTGCGATATTTAAGCAGCATCCTGCACCGTTCTGTGTCCTTGATGAAGTCGATGCACCGCTTGATGATGCCAACGTCGCGCGCTTTACCAGTCTCATTCATGAGCTAGCAGATGATTTACAGTTTATTTTTATCAGTCATAATAAACTGACGATGCAAATTGCTGATGAGCTAAAAGGTATTACCATGCCAAGTGCGGGCATTTCTACACTCGTCAGTGTGTCGCTCGATGAAGCCGCGCGTTACGTAGAGAGTTAAGCGTGAAATAGCCGACACTAAAAGTGCTATGAGAATCAGCGCGATGCAAATATAATCAATCAATTGGCATAAATGCAAATAAGCTTGACCTCAGTCCAGCATACTGGTTATAAAGTACACAATGTGGTGACGATATAGGTCAGCCATGCTAGAATATTGCCATTTATGCTCGTTTGTGTATTCCCTTTTGTTATATATACTAGGATGTATTTATCATGACCGTTATTCAGTTTATATTGATTGCCATTGCCGCGTTTATCGTGCTCGCAGGGCTGTTTATGGTCATTCGTAGCTTTAAGCGCCGCGGTGCTACCGAAGCTGCTGCGGTCAATTATGATAAAAATGGTATTCCGATCATACCGCGTCACGAGCGCAACATCGTTGATCAGCCAGACCTTGATGATACGGTCGCAGGCGAGACGAGCATCGGTCCAGATCGTAGCTACTTGGATGCTGTGGTTGAAGAAGAGCCATTGACGCAAGCACATACCAACGTTGATGCTCAACTAACGGCTGAGCGTGACCATGTAGCAGCTGACGACCATGACGTCATCGATGAAGCAGACTACGCGCGCTGGCAAGAAGAGCAACGCCGTGCTGACAGTGCTGAGTTTGTAGAAGTCGCAGATCAGATGCATATCGAGCAAGAGCCTGATGCGTTCTCTAGCCTAATGTCAGCGACCGATAGCCTGATGCCAACCATTGATACGGCAGAAGAGCCAAGCTTCGATGATAACAGCCCGATACTGGATCAGCATCTATCAGAGTCAGGTGATGATGCGCAAAACGGCCCGTTGATTAATGCTAAAGACAATATCAATATCACCATCTTGCCGCACCAATATCGTGACCGTCCAGCGGCGATTATCCGTGGTCGTGATCTGTTAGCATTGATTGATAAATACGGTCTACGCTATGGTGCGATGAATATGTTCCATCGCTATGAGCAAAAAGATGGCACGGGTATGTTGTGGTTTAGCATGATGGGCATCACTGATAGCGGTATCGCGCCGTTTGATCCGCATAGTGTCGCGACCAACACTTATAACGGTGTGGTCGTGTTCTTATCATTGCCCCATCCACAAGCCGTGCGCAGCTTTGATAGCATGATGAGCATTGCTTATATGATGGCAAGCGATCTTGACGCGATTATGCTTGATGAAGAGAACGAACCAATCACGCCTGAATACAAGCAGCAGCTACGTAACCAAGTTCGTGATTATGAGGGTTAGCAGTTTAAAGGCTAAAAGCTACAAAAGTTAAAAGCTGATTAATATTAGAAATTATAAAAAGGGCAAATAGCGATTAACGTTATTTGCCTTTTTTATTGGGCTATAGTTTCCGCAAAGTGCTAACCATAGTAGACTGATCGAGCTTGATACAGTATCTGATTTATATAGGATTGACTATACCGAGCTTCCTACAAACTTGTTATCATATCGACATCTTGAATTGCAAAAAAGACGCCGACTATGACTGACTCTACCTCATCAAATAATTCTAAAAACCTATCTGCTCAAGTAGAAAACCAAGCACCTGCGACCTCTAATATACCCAGTCCTACCGATAGTAGTATGGATAATAGTGTAGAGATTGTCTCAAAAATGCGTGCGCTTATTGAAGCGATTAAGACGCATAACTATGCCTATTATGTGCTCGATAATCCAATTCTAGAAGACAGCGAATACGACCAATTACGTCGCTCGTTGCTTGAGATTGAAGAAGAATATCCAGATTTGGTGCAGCCAGATAGCCCAATTAATCAAGTCGGCGATATGCCGCTATCGGCTTTTACCCAAGTCACGCACGATATTCCGATGCTATCACTGGGCAACGTCTTTGATTATGACGAATTGCATATCTTTATGCGCCGTGTCAATGACCGTCTGAGCGACTCACAGCAAAACCCTGAGTATGAGATGGAGCTAAAGCTCGATGGACTGGCTGTCTCACTGAAGTATGAGCATGGTAAATTTGTCCAAGCGGTCACGCGCGGTGATGGGCAGACGGGTGAAGATATTACTCAAAATGCCAAAACCATTCGTAATTTGCCCCTATGGATAGCCGATGCTGCTGATATCGAGCTGTTAGAAGTACGCGGTGAAGTGTTGATGCCCAAGGCAGGCTTTGAGCGTCTTAATCGATTGGCAGAAGAGAACGAAGGTAAAACCTTTGCCAATCCGCGCAATGCCGCTGCTGGTAGCTTACGTCAACTAGATCCAGCCATTGCTGCTAGTCGTCCATTGGCATTCTACGGCTATTCGGTCAATCAGGGTTTACCAGATACTATTGACACTCAGTCAGGGGCATTGGCATGGCTCACCGAGCTTGGCTTTACCGTCAGCGCCGTAGAAGTGGTGGCAAATCCACGCGCTGCGCAGACCTATTATGAGTCAGTGATAGAAGGGCGTAGCGATCTGCCATTTGAAATCGATGGCATGGTTATTAAGGTAAACAGCCTTGCGCTACAGCAGCAACTTGGCTACCTATCACGCGAGCCACGCTGGGCAACTGCCTATAAATTCCCTGCCGAAACGGTAATGACACGTCTCAACGATATCGAGTGGCAAGTCGGCCGTACGGGTCAAATCACACCAGTCGGTAAGCTTGAACCTGTCAAAGTTGGCGGCGTCACTGTCAGCAATGTCACCTTGCATAACTTTGGCGAGATTCAGCGGTTAGATGTGCGCGCAGGCGATACGGTCAGCGTTCACCGTGCAGGCGATGTCATCCCCAAGGTCACTCGTGTCTGGCACGATCAGCGCCCAGCTGATAGCGAGCCAGTCACGCTACCCTCTACTTGTCCTGTCTGCGACTCCCCTGTAGTGCTGCCAGAAGATGAAGCATTGGCGCGCTGTACGGGCGGACTGTTTTGCCCAGCGCAGCAGCAAGAAGCACTTATTCATTTTGTCTCGCGTCGTGCGATGGATATCGATGGGCTTGGTGCGAGTTGGCTCATTAGCTTCTTTGAGCATGGTCTGGTCAAAACCGTCGCTGATATCTATCAGTTGCACAATCATGCAGATGAGATGGTCACCTTTGAGAAACTGGGTGAAAAATCGGTACAAAATATTATCAACGCTATTGAAGCCAGCAAGCATACGACGTTGGCTCGCTTTATCTATGCACTTGGCATCCGCGGTGTTGGTGAAGGCACAGCACAGAACTTTGCTCAGCAATTTGGTGATTTAGATAGTCTCATGGCAGCCAGTATTGAGACTTTGATAAAAACACCAGATGTCGGGGAAATCACTGCCGAGCTGACCTATAAATTCTTCCGTGCGCCGCACAATATCGAAGTGATTAATTCATTGCTTGAAGCTGGTGTGCACTGGGATAAGGTCGAGCAAATCGCCTCAGAAGGTCTACCACTCGATGGGCAAACGTGGGTCATCACAGGCGCGCTCGATAGCATGGCGCGTGATGAAGCCAAAGCCAAACTACAAGCGCTGGGTGCAAAAGTCTCGGGCAGCATCTCGGCAAAAACTACCGCGTTACTAGCAGGTGATAAGGCTGGCTCAAAACTGACCAAAGCTGAAAAACTCGGCGTCAAAATTGTAGCTGAGGAAGAGTTTTTGACGATGGTTGGAGAGTAGGGTATGAATATTGATGACATGGAAGGTCTGGACGAAGAAGCTCGTAAAAAAATTGAAGAGTTGCAGAAAGTAGTTCATACAAATAATACAGAGGAAAGCGCAAGAGCAAAACTAGATATAGGTATGGTTCTAGCACAAAATAATAATATTGAAGATGCTTTATCTGTATGGAAGGATATTGAGCGCACAGACAATCCAAATGCTTATGCTTATGCCCAACTAAATATAGGTATAGCTTTTGAGAGATATAGAGATACTAGAAACGCATTGTCTGCATGGAGTAATATAAAGCGCATAGATGATCCAAATGCATATGCTCATGCACAGCTTAATAGTGGAGTCGCTTCGGATAAAGAGGGCAATATACATGCTGCTTTAGTAGCATGGAAAAATATTAACCGAGAAGATGATTTAGAGATATATAGTCAAGCACAATACAATCTTGGATTAATTCTATACAGGGAAGGTAATGAGGAATCTGCTTTGTTACTTTTAGAAGTTATTGATCGTTCTGATAGCCCTCATATATATGCACAGTCCCGATATTTGGCAGCTCAGATACTAAAGGAGCAAGGTAAATATGAGCGTGCATTAAGGCACTTGTGCGACATTAAGGATTCTGATGATTCAAGAGTATATACTCAAGCAGAACTTGTAATTGCTTCTTTAATGAAAGGTATGGACAGTTATATAGGTTTTTTAGAAGCATTGTATAGAGTGAAACGTGAAGGTAATGCTATACATTATGCCTTTGCACAATTACTTATAGGTTCTGATTTCAGGAATAAAGGCAATACCAAAGAAGCTATTGAAATATGGAATAATATATTACCGACAGATGATTTAAAAATATATAGATCGGCTCAATATGAAATTGGTAAGCTTCTAATTTGTGACCATGAATCGAAGAAGTACGCTGATACCAAGAATGCATTTACTAATGCTGAGTCATCTTATCCCTATGAAGCCTATTGCTACAAGAAAATATGCGATTTGCTATTGGATTCAAAGTTGGAGGCAGTTGGCGAAAAAGAATTGCAGTTGTTAGAGAAGACATTAGAAATAGACGAAATTTTGCAGCTAGAGTTTGGGCAGTATTCTAACGAAGAGAAGTTCCCTGAGAGGAAGCTTGCGCATTATACCAGCACAGATACAGCTAATTTACTCTTAGATAGCAATGAAGAAAAAAGCTTACCAAGTGCATTCCGTCTCAATACTATTAACAACGTTAATGATCCTAGTGAAGGACAACTATTACTCAATTATCTAAAAGGTATTAAAGAGAAGTCTTTTCACTCGCCAGACTTTGACGAAAAACTTCATGCTTTCATTGGCTGTTTCACTTTTAATCATGATAGTCTTAATCAGTTTCGCTTATATGGTAAGCAAGATCATAAAGAAGCCTCCGGTGTCAGCCTAGTATTTAAAAAAGAGTTTTTTCAATCTAGTAATTTATCAGGAGGATTATCCTTTCTATCAATTGGAAGTGAAGTTCAACGTTCAAATAATGACCTTGTCATTAATAGTATTGATAAAGCATCTATTGCAAGAAAAAAGGCTAGTGAGAAAACAAGTCTCAGTAAAAAACCTGTAATGCGCTGTGTATACCTCGATCCTACCTCAGATTATATTCACCTTGCACAACGTAACCGATTAACATTCTTTAGAGAGTTTGGTGATGAAAAGATAGAAATAAAAATGCCAGACGGTATTAAAGAGATAAATTGGGCTGATATAGAGTGGGAAAAATATAAATTTGAGTTAAGAAGAAAGACTAAGGATTTTGAAAAAGCTTTCAAGGAACTCAAAGGGATTTACAAGGATTTAATTAGTAAAATATCCATATTAAAAAATGTTGAGTCCAATATCTTGAGTAGTGTTGAAACATTATCAAATGAGATACTTCTACCTCTCAAATATCTAATTAAGCATTCTGCTTTTCAGGAAGAGCAAGAATGCCGTATGGTGTATGTAACCTCGATTAATGCGCCTGAAGTAGTTATGCAGCATAAGAAATTTTTGTATATCGAATATGAGGCAGATGTAAGACATAACCTTGATAAAATATATATTGCGCCAGCTGCCACGGAATATAGGCTTTATTTAGCTTGGTTACTTCGCAATAGCGATGTCAAAATTGAGCTCTCAAACAATCCATATCGTCAGACTTGATGCTTTTTAGTAGCGTGTGTCACATAAATCAAAACACACGCTATGAACTATTAACTTCTACTCCACCATCTCACCATGCGCTTTCACATCACCTTTCTTACCATCTGGCTGAATCACGATAGGTAGTACCAGCCCTTTGGCAAAGTCATCAGACAGCACATAATCATAGCGACTGGCAGCGACATCAGGCGTGGTATGAATGATAAGCGTCATCTCATTGCCATCGGTTAGCTCATGTGAGACATAGGTTTCGCTGAGTTGATCTAAGGCTTTCGATAGCGCTTCGTTACTTGCCATGCTCACCGTCAGATTATGCTGAGCGGTCGCAGCGTCCACTTTGAAGTAATCTGCATAGTCTCGGACGTTTTGACTATCGATCGCAAACGGATACTTATAGTTGGTAGGGTCAGCAGGCTTTGTACCGCTATCTACCAGTGACCAGTCGATGGTATCGGCTGCCGATGCAGTTGGATCTGTTGCTGTCTCCGCAGTTTGCTCAGCGGTATCGACAGAATCGGTAGCATTGTCGCAGCCTGTTAGCGCCCACATGCTTGCCGTTGCAATTACCATCATACTTATCAGACGCTTTGCCATCGAGTTACCCTTTTGATTGTTGGTCATGATTGATTTGCTCTACCTGCTATTTTGACAGCTTTCTTTATGCTTCTCTAGCGAAATACATTAGATGGTAAGTTTTGATATAGTCCAATCCTCTATAAAAGAATGACAACGTTAACCTCGCTTGAAGTATCACAGTTACAACTGCACTCGTCTGCCTTATACTACTTTTAAATTGAATCAACTATATAGTCGAGTCTATATAAATCCGCTACATCGTCATCCTCGCTAAGCATACTAATGTGTAACTTGCACTCGGTTTCCTTGTATCGAAATTATATTGAACTGACTATACAACTATCTACTTGGAACTGTTTTTTATAGATATCTTTATACACGTATCAAACGAATACGCATAAAAAAGCAGCCACTATATAATGACTGCTTTTTTTCTGTTGCGACTATTTGTCTATTACGATATGAGCGTATCTCTAACTGATTAGATTTGGCAGTTTACTTGGTATTCTTTACCGTCAGCCCACTTCATCGCAAAGATACCTTTGTCACCTTTCATGTGCCATGCATAGACGACTTCTGGGTTTGAATCATTTACATAGCTTGCAACTTCGCCTTTCACTTTACCGTTTAGGATGATTGGCTGCTCAGCCCATTTTACTTTTGGCAAGGTAGCGTTGAGCATCACTTGTTCTTTGTTGATAGATTGCTTTGCCATGATTTTGCTGTCATCGGTACAGGTGTATGGTGCTGGTGCCATACGATCATAAGCAGCGGTTACTTTCTCTGGAACTGGCGTATCAGTTGCATCTGGGGTAGTTGGTGCGGTAGTGGCACAAGCGCTCAATAGGGCAAGGACTGGTAGGGTAGTCGCAATTTTAGTTATCATTTTCATAGTGCTCTCCAAAGCTTTTCGCTGATGTCATTTACTTGTTCTTAATGATGCGTTTAGCATATGAGGGTTATAGTAGCGAAAACGAACCATTTCAATGTTAGAAATTGTTCGTTACCTGTTAGCTTCGTTACCCAACCGCTGTCTAATGTAACTTGTAATCTGCGACATGCTGAAAAGTAAGCCGTATTAATTCTGAGATGCGCAACTATAAAATCAGCGCATAAAAAAGCGTCTATCAACGAGTGGCTGATAGACGCTTTTTTGTTTTACTTAACACGCTCTATATTGAGCATGCACTTTTATACTATAAACACTACCTGCTATGACACTACTTGGTTTTACGTGGTGGCAGACCAGTATGCTGAGTCTGGAAATTGCCTTTGCTAACTTTCTTCTTACTGTTTTTACCGATAGCATTTTTACCTGCTGCACCTTTAGCTGACACACTGTTGTTTGACGAGCCATTACTACGCTTCACTGAGTCATTGCCAACACGGCTATTCTTTTTGCGCGCTGATTGATAAGTATCTTGCGCGGCATCACGCCCTTCTAAACTGGCGTTAAATGGTGGAATCAAACAACCACGGTTTTTACCAATCAAGTCACTACGACCCATGTCTTGTAAGGCTTTACGTAGTAGTACCCAGTTTTTTGGATCATGATAGCGTAAGAACGCTTTATGCAATTTGCGCTGCTTGCCAGACTTGACGATATCCATGTCACCTTCATCACGGCTGACCTTATGTAGCGGATCTTTATGCGTATGGTACATGGTGGTCGCGGTCGCCATTGGACTTGGATAAAACGCCTGTACTTGGTCAGCACGGTAGCCATTACTTTTGAGCCAAAGCGCAAGGTTCATCATATCTTCATCTTTGGTTCCCGGATGGGCAGCGATAAAGTAAGGAATCAGATATTGCTCTTTACCTGCTTCTTGGCTGAATTGCTCGAACATGGCTTTAAATTGATCATAGCTGCCCATGCCAGGTTTCATCATCTTCGATAGCACGCCTTCTTCAGAGTGCTCAGGCGCAATCTTGAGGTAACCACCGACGTGATGACTGACCAATTCTTTCACATATTCAGGATCTTTCACTGCCAAGTCATAACGTAAGCCTGAAGCAATCAGGATCTTTTTCACGCCTTTGATATCACGGGCTTTGCGATATAGCTTGGTCAAATTACTGTGATCGGTAATCAGGTTTTCGCAGACGTCAGGATAGACACAAGATGGCTTACGGCAGTTCTTCTCAATTGTCTCATCTTTACAGCTGAGGCGATACATATTGGCTGTTGGGCCACCAAGGTCAGATATCACACCAGTAAAGTTCGGTGCAGTATCACGAATCGCTTCTACTTCGCGCAAGATTGAGTCTTCTGAACGGCTCTGGATAATACGGCCTTCGTGCTCAGTGATCGAGCAGAAGGTACAACCACCAAAACAGCCGCGCATGATATTGACCGAAAATTTGATCATGTCATAAGCAGGGATACGCGCATCGCCATAGCTTGGATGAGGCAGGCGTGCATACGGCAAATCAAACACATAATCCATCTCTTCTGTCGAGAGTGGCACTGGTGGTGGATTGAGCCAAACATCAATAGAGGTATGCGAGTTACCAGCACCGCTGCTATGACGCTGTACGAGCGCACGGGCATTACCTGGATTGGTCTCTAAATGCAGGATACGACTTGCATGAGCATAAAGCACAGGGTCAGATTTGACGTGCTCGTAGTCAGGCAGACGAATCACTGTCTTTTCGCGTGGTGGCATTTTTAGCTTATGCTTACGTGCGGTCATTGGCTTATCAAAGCCGCGCATTTGCACCACTTGCGTCTCTTCATCAACTTGTTCAGCGTTAATAACTTTATTGGCGACAGGTTCTGCGACGAAGCCCTGATATTGCGATGACATAGATGAAGGCATGGCTTGGCCAACAGGCGAGTCCGATGGTTTGCTCTGCTCAATTGAACAGCTATCAACGTCTTCGGTCATTACATAAGGGTTGATGATTGGATCGACACGGCCAACGGTATCGACATCGTTACTCGCAACCTCGGTCATATCTTCTTGCCAATGACGACGAGTCGGGGTCAATAAGTAAGCCGTACCACGCAGTTTGCTCATCTGCTCAAAGCTATAGCCTTTAGACAGACCATGTACTACGTCGACGATCGCACGTTCAGCATTACCGTATAGTAAGACATCAGCACGCGCATCTAGCAAGATACTACGGCGAACTTTGTCTGACCAATAATCATAATGAGCGATACGGCGTAGACTGCCTTCGATACCGCCTAAGATAATTGGCACATCAGGATAGGCTTCACGGCAGCGCTGGCTATAGACGATAGCTGCGCGGTCAGGGCGTTTGTTTGCCACATTGCCTGGAGAGTAAGCATCATCGCTACGAATTTTGCGATCAGCGGTATAGCGGTTGATCATGCTGTCCATGTTGCCTGCGGTCACACCGTACGCATAGACAGGTTTGCCCAATTCCATAAAGGCGTCTTTGCTCTTCCAATCTGGCTGAGCGATGATACCAACACGGAAGCCTTGTGACTCTAATAGGCGACCGATAATCGCCATACCAAAGCTTGGATGATCGACATAAGCATCACCTGAGATGATAATAACATCACAAGCATCCCAGCCCAAATCGTCCATCTCTTTGCGGCTCATCGGCAGATAAGGCGCCGGCTCGTAGCAGCTCGCCCAGTGTTTGTCATAATCATAAAGTGGCTTGGTGCCTTGTTTAAAGGCAGTGCGGGCGATGGTATCGGCAGACATGGGCGGACCTGTTAATTAGAAAAATGGCACTAAAAATACAGCCTTTATTACCCAATGATAATAAAGGCGAATTTAAAAGCGCTCATTTTAACATGAATCGCCTTCACTATGCGACCTATTCTATGATGGGCGATTGCCGATAAGTTATTGATAGCGTGAGATAAACTGCTCATGCAAAGTAAGTTATCCGCACAGAAAAATAATGGCAAAAACAGCCTAGGCAGAACAGTCGTATTATCAGCTCTATAAAACTTCCTTCTAACAATCATTCTCTACCCTAGTTCAATTTATAGCTACATCCTCGCAAACGTAATAGTCAAAATACTGACTTAGCTGCTACTGGTCATTTGTTTTCTTATATTTATAACTTCCTTCAATTTCTAATAATAGGTTTTGGCACAGGTTTTGCTCCACCCTTATTAGGGCTTATTTGTGTGCATTAATGAGTAAAAATAGTGCACCGATAAAATTTGAACGGCTAGATAAGTGTTTGGAGATAAAATGAGAACATCCTCTGTTGGACTGGACACGATAAAGACATTATTAAAACTATTACAACCATTAAAACTATCGCTAAGTAATAGGCTGGTGCTAAGTACAGTATTGTTTGCAGCAATGGGTAGCGCCCAAGCTGCTGAGGCCGACACATTGACCGTGGCACAGCTGCTCGAATATCAAAATATCGCTTGGATTATCTGGGGCGGGGTACTGGTGTTCTTTATGCAGGCAGGTTTTGCTTTACTTGAGAGTGGATCAGTACGCGCGAAAAATGCGGTAAACGTAATGATGAAAAACTATACCGATATGTGTATCGGTGGTCTGGCGTTCTACTTAGTTGGTTTTGGGCTGATGATGGGTACTAATAATTCAGGCTTTGTCGGTACGGATCATTTTATGCCAGTCGCGTTGTCCAATATGGACTGGGCATTGATGTTCTTTCAGATGATGTTTGCAGCGACAGCGGTGACGATTGCGAGTGGTGCGATGGCAGAGCGCGTCTCGTTCATCGGCTATGCAGTCGCCGCCTGTTTGATTTGTTTGTTTATCTATCCTGTATTTGCCAGTTGGGTGTGGGGCGGATATTTCGGCGGTACAGGTTGGCTAGCTGAGCTTGGTTTTATTGATTTTGCTGGGTCTACCGTCGTGCATTCTATCGGTGGCTGGTTGGCATTGGCAGGTATTTTGGTTATCGGCCCAAGGCTAGGCCGCTTTGCACCTGATGGCACGCCAAGACTCATCGCAGGGCATAACATGACGTTGCTAGCGCTTGGCGGATTTATCTTATGGTTCGGCTGGTTCGGGTTCAATGCTGGATCGACATTGTCTATCACTGGCAATATTGGTCTAATCGCAGTCAATACTTTTGTCGCTGCAGTCAGTGCTGTGGTGAGCTACATGCTGATCTCCCGATCGCTTAACAAAGCCATTTTGCTGAGCGATAGTGTTAATGCCAGCTTGATTGGTTTGGTATCGATTACCGCAGGTTGCGCGACTACGACGCCTGTCTTCGCTATCATTATCGGTGCGGTCGCTTCAGTGGTGTATATCCTATCGTCGCAAGCGCTATTAAAATTTAAGGTAGACGATGTGGTCTCGGCAGTGGCAGTACATGGCTTTGGCGGGGCATGGGGTACGATTGCTGCAGGATTGTTCTATACAGGAGATTTGTTTAACTTATCACGGCTTGGTGTACAAGCGCTGGGCGTCGGCGTAGCATTAGGCTGGGGACTGGGACTGGGTTTGGTGATGTATAAGCTTATCGATCTAAGCTTTGGGTTAAAAGCAAGCCGCTTACATGAGCAGCGCGGCCTTGATTATACCGAGCATGCAGAGCTTGGTTACCCTGAATTTCAAAAGCAAATGTTTGATTCCAAGAGTTTAACCGAGCGGCATTTATAGGAGAGAGCTGATGAACATTGATACTCAATCCGTAGACCAAGCTGTGACTGCGATGGCAGAGGTACTTGCCGATTATCTACATCCTGAAGAGGTGCGACTGCTTAAATCACAGTGGCAGCGATACTCGACTGTCTCTGTGAAGATGATGCAACAGTGCGTCTTGGATGCGACAAGGCGCTATCCTGAGCTGCAAGCTTATAAGTCCGATATTAGGAAAGGCTTTTGGGCTACGTTGCAAGCGGACGGTCAGCAGACTGTCGAGTCTGATAGTCACAATAGCCATAATGGTCATAATAAAGCAATCAAAGCGCCAGTCCCTGTCTCTGAGTTGGTTCTGGCATTTTATACCGTCATAGAAGCACTGCGCAGTCAGCTATCAGAAACAGAAAGTCGCAACCTATTTCTGACTATGCACCAAACTGTTTCGCAAGAGCGCACCTTCAAAGGGCATAGTCTTAATATCAGTCATTTTTTAGAAGGCAATCGCCCGTCCGTACCTGATAACGAGCACCTATTAAATAACTTGATGCAGCTGGCTTATGTATGCTTGTGCGATGTTGCAGGCCCTGTCGAAGCAGATGAGATGATGTTTCGAGCGGCAGAGAAGGCGAAACAAAACTATCCGAAAACACTGGTCGAAAAGTTATTCTAAAATATTAAGTTGGCACGTTACGGTTGGGTACGGAAAACCTTTCGATAACGTGCTTGATATAAAGGGGCTTTTATAACGTAGATTTCATAATGTAGCTTTCATGACGCAGCCTTCATAACGTACCTTGAAACTTGATACTAGGCGATGAGTAGTCTAATAGTTAGCTATTTAATCTAATAACTGAAGCGGGAAAGTAACCACGTCAAAGGCGAGGGCAAAGGGTAGCAGTACTAGCTTTTGTGCGCCATTTGGACCGCTACGAGTGACGACATCTTGCTGAGTTTGTGTATAAAAACTCACCGTATATGGTTTGGTCAGTGCGCGATAGTTTGACTGAATTAACCCTAAGTTACTAACTTGCGGATAGATAGCGCCTTTGACAGGAACGCTAAAACAAAAGCGCTGAGCATTGATACGTTGATCGCTTGCTGAGGTGCACTCTTTACCGTTATTTTGTAAAAAGAACTGATAGTCTGAGCGCCCAAACTCATCTTTTAATTTAGCATAAGACAGTTTCATCTCACCTTGGAAGTACCCATCATTATTGGGTACATGAAAGCTCATGTCGTTATCCACTTGAATATTTTTTTGCGTGAGGTTACTCAGTAAGTTCACCATTTCTATCCCACCTTGGGTGAGAACGTAGCTGTTATTCTCTCCTACGATAACCATTGACGCGTTTGGCATTTTTGGTAACGCCTGCGCAGGACGACCAAAAGCAACAATTTGATCTTCAGACAGGACTTGCTTCGTCGTGCTGGTAGTGACATGCCCGCTATTGTCTAACAATGAGCTGGTCGCACAGCCTGAGTTGGCTAGTACTGCAGCAAACAAAGCGCCTGCTATCACCTTTTTTGAATTTGATGGGTTTAACGGTTTTAATGACGCTTGCATATTATTGTTAGTAGCGTTTGTATGGTCAGTCATGGTTAGGCTTCCTTGTCTAAAAAATAGGCTCATGAATCAGCTATTAGAATTTAATTTCCAGCGAACGTTTAACGATATCGTACAGGGTTTAGAGGTAACTTAGCTACTTATCATCCATTGTCATATGATAGGCAACTTCAGCTGAGGCAGATTAATTATAATTAATCTAGGGTAATTTTAGTTCCACTCTTGGTAAAGTTCATCACAAACTGGCTTTTGAAATTGCGTACATTATTTTCGTAAGTCAGTAAGCTGCGCGTGAACTGATGATAGTCGCTCATATTCTTTGCATTGACCATGAGCATAAAATCAAAATCACCTGATACTTCATAGCAGCTCATGATTCGCGATTGCGCGTCCATCAGGCGCTCAAATCGATGTTGCATTGAGGTATTAGAGCGCTCCATTTCTATCATTACTACTGCTGTCAGACCATAGCCCACTTTGTCAGGATTGACGATGGCGACTTGTTTGGTAATCACGTCACTATCTATTAGCGCCTGTATACGCCGCTGCGCCGTCGCGATAGAGACATGCACTCGCTCTGCGACAGTTTTAAGCGGTAATGTCGCATCATCTTGTAGCAAATTTAAAATAGCTTTATCAATATTATCTAAAGTATGGCTCATATCAGGAAATCCTTAACAGCAGAGTTTTCTATCGCTTTTTATAAATATTATCACTAAAAACTCTAATATAAGAAAATAATGATTTATATGACACCTATTTGATATTTTTATTCATAAGTACATCTATATAGAGATAATATATCAAATCACCCTAGTAAAATAGATCATATCAACCAGAGCTACTTCAAAATAAGAGCTAGCAATTGGTTTTTTATCATCTATTAATAGCTACGGTGCTTATCATGTCTATCTCACTGCTCTCCAATGTATTCGCTAATACGCTAGCAACGACTGCTGCACGTTTGCCACTACCTGCGATTTGGACGACAGGTAGCGCACAACAACGCACATTAATACTAGGGGTGTCTTTTGCCATATTATCCAATGTTCTATTTGGCGTACTCTATGCGTATAGCAGTTTTTTGTCGCCATTATCAGGGACGCAAGTTTTTATCTGGCGCATGCTCGCGATGTGGGCAGCGTTGGTCGGATACTTAATGGTAAGTGGACGTCTGGGATTGCACATTGATAAATTGAAAGTGTTAAAAGGCGCTAAGCAATGGGCTTGGTTGCTATTACCTACACCGATATTTCTCAGCCAGTTTTGGTTATTTATGTGGGCGCCAGTGAATGGCCAAGGTGTGCAAACCGCGATGGGATACTTCTTATTCCCATTAATGATGGTGGTGTTTGGTTGTGTCCTCTTTGGCGAAAAACTAAGCCGTTTGCAATGGTTGGCAGTAGCCTTTGCTGCATTGGGTGTGGGTAGCGAAGTTATTCGTACCCAAAGTGTCTCTTGGGCGACGCTATGGGTATGCGGTACGTATCCGGTTTATTACATTTTACGCCGACTGCAGGGAGTCGGTGCAGTGACTGGGTTGTTGGTTGATTTAACGATATTTGCGCCCTTTGCGCTGGCTTACTTGTTCTTCTTTGCCCCAAGCAGTTTGGCATTGGTTAGCGGCTCTGGTTTCTTTATCATGATGCTAATAGGTTTGGGTGTGCTCAGTGTCTTGGCGATGAAGACCAATATTGATGCCAGTCAAATGCTACCAGTTAACGTCTATGGCATGATGAGCTATCTGGAGCCAGCGTTGCTATTTATTTTGGCAGTGACCGTACTAGGCAACCCATTTGAGTCAGCGATGATCTATAGCTATGGTCTGATTTGGTTAGGTATTGGGTGTTTGATTGCTCATGGTGTTAGGCAATTGCGTCAGGCTAGTAGAAAGACAGCATCGTCTCTAGAAGAGCAAATGGCATAGAAAGCCACTGGCTAGATGTTATAAAGGTGACTATTTTATAAAACTACTACTTTACAAGGCCTACTTTTACCAACTAGCGTTTAAAGTGGTTATTGGTAATATGTTATAGACAACAAAAAGGACGGCTCAGTAAATATTAAGCCGTCCTTTTTGACATAGATTAAATAACGCTTAATCTAAATGCTGTTTGAAACCGCGTTGCTTATCACGTTCCCAGTCACGATCTTTTAGCGTTTTACGTTTGTCATGCTGCTTTTTACCCAAGGCTAGACCAATTTGGCATTTCACCAGTGAGTTTTTCCAGTAACAAGATAGCGGTACACAAGCGTAGCCTTTCTGGTTGATTGCCCCAGATAGTTTTTCGATCTCACGACGGTTTAGCAGCAGTTTACGGGTACGAATACTGTCTGGACTAACGTGCGTTGAGCTCGATAGCAATGGCTGAATGTGCGCACCAAACAAGAATGCTTCGTTATTGCGGAATATGACGTACGCTTCAGTAATGGTCATTTTTCCTGCGCGAATGGCTTTGACTTCCCAGCCTTGTAATGCCAGTCCTGCCTCAAAGGTTTCTTCGATAAAATACTCATGACGCGCCTTTTTATTGGCGCAAATCTGATTATCTGGCTTTTTTGATTTTTTTGACATAATTTCTCCATAAGGATGACCTAAAACATAGGCTCCTTATTTAATCAGTCCCACTAATTCCTCATCCTAATCCAATAACTAGTCTTGTTTTTTATTTCGATTATGAGATGGATGAGTCGAACTGCCTATTGTATCAAAGCCTCTGATGAAAAGGTAAATCAGCTGTTAGGACAAATGTAGCAGATAAGTATTAAGTTTGAGCAAAATTTGCTAGCATATGGTCTAATATCACCGATTATATCAGTCATGCTATGAGCCACTCTATTTCTCCCAATTCCTCAAAGCTACATACCAAAATTCTATACCCTGGTACCTTTGATCCTATTACCAATGGTCATGTAGATTTGGTCACACGCGCCGTCAAGCTATTTGATGAGGTCGTTATCGCGGTTGCCTCAGGCCATCATAAAAAACCCTTGTTCAATTTTGAAGAGCGTGTTGCTTTGGTCGAAACCGTATTTGCAGACTTACCGCAGGTATCTGTGATTGGTTTTGAGGGGCTGCTTGTTGACTTTATGCGTGAGAAAAACGCCACGGCAGTTTTGCGTGGCTTGCGTGCAATGTCAGATTTTGAGTACGAGTTTCAGCTAGCCAATATGAATCGTGAGCTTGATGAAAACTTTGAAGCAGTGTTTTTGACCCCATCTCAAAATTACTCCTTTATCTCATCTACCATGATTCGCGAAATTGCTAAGCTTGGCGGTGACGTCAATAAATTCGTTCCACCCTGTGTTTTGCAAGCATTCGATAAAAAGTTAAATATCAAATAAAAGACGCTGCATTAAAGATAAGCTGCTAGCACTTGCTAAAACAGTAAGGAGCAGCCATATATGAATGATATAAGCAAAAATATAAGGAACAGTTCATGGCACTATTAATCACTGATGAGTGCATCAACTGTGATGTGTGCGAGCCTGCTTGCCCCAATGAAGCCATCTCAGAAGGGGATGATATCTATGTCATCGACCCTGATCTATGTACAGAATGTGTCGGACATTTTGACGAGCCACAATGCGTTGTGATTTGTCCAGTTGACTGTATTCCTCACGATCCCAATCATGTCGAGACTGAAAGCGACCTGCTATCTAAATACAAACGTATTACGGGTCAATAGAGTACTTATAAGCGATTGATGACGTTTGGGTTTACAACGTTTTAGGGACAACACGATGACCATGGAAACAACAACCACGCAATCCATCCAAGTCACAAACGACTTTGATCAGCAACACCTTTGGCATCCTTATGCTAGCCTGCCACCCACTTATTCTAATATCGTAATCGATCGCGCTGAAGGTATTTATATCATTACCGAAGATGGCACGCACCTGATCGATGGTATGTCATCATGGTGGGCGAGCGTTCATGGTTATAACCATCCAAAACTGAATGAAGCACTGACTCAGCAGTTGGGTAAAATGGCGCATGTCATGTTTGGTGGATTGACTCATCAGCCAGCGATAGATTTGGGCAAAAAACTGCTGGACATTGTCCCTACTGGACTTGATGCAATTTTTTATGCGGACAGTGGCAGTATCGCGGTAGAAGTGGCACTAAAAATGGCGCTGCAATATCAAGTGGCTGCCAAGCGTCCAAATAAGCAGCAGTTTGCCTCAACCCATTCAGGGTATTACGGAGACACGTGGCATGCAATGAGTGTCTGTGATCCTGTTAATGGTATGCACAGTCTGTATGGCAAGCAATTACCGATGCAGCATTTTGTCCCTGCGCCGCTACTTGGCTTTGAGCGCGCATTGACAGTAGATGAGCGTGAGATGCTGGCTCAGTTTTTTGTCGAGTATGGTGAGCAGTTGGCGGGGTTTATCATTGAGCCGATTATTCAGGGCGCAGGCGGAATGCGTTTTTATAGTCCTGAATATCTGCAATTGCTGCGTCAACTGTGCGATGAGCATGATGTACTATTGATTGCGGATGAAATCGCCACTGGGTTTGGGCGTAGTGGTAAATTATTTGCGTGTGAACATGCAGCTATTAGCCCTGATATCATGACCATTGGCAAGGCTTTGACGGGTGGCTATATGACTTTTGCCGCCACGCTATGTACCCGAAAAATTGCCGATACCATTCATAATAGTGACTATCCAGCCCTTATGCATGGCCCAACCTTTATGGGCAACCCACTGGCCTGTGCAGTTGCGTGCGCATCGATTGATTTGATTATGTCTTATGATATTGAAGCGCGTACTGCAAATATGCAACGCATTATGGAGCAACAACTAGCGCCTGCTGCTTTATTAGAAGGTGTTGCCGAGGTACGTTGTTTGGGTGCAGTCGCCGTCATTGAGTTGCATGAAGCGGTCGATATGCCTACATTTCAGTCTTTATTGATTGATAATGGTATCTGGGTCAGACCATTTGGGAAGCTAGTATATATCATGCCACCCTATGTGATTACTGATGATGAATTGACTACTTTATGCCAATCACTGCTAAAAGTAGTATGTACGTATCTAGAAAACCGAGGTCAATCATGAGTGTTCTATTTGTTTCTGGTATTGATACCGATATTGGTAAAACCTATGCTACTGGACTGCTTGCCAAAGCGCTTATGCAACAAGGTGTGAGCGTCATCACTCAAAAGCTAGTACAGACAGGTGTATCGAGCAATCCAAATACTGGTGAGATGAATATCGCTGATGATATTGTTACTCATCGTCAATTAATGGATATTCCTCTACAGCAATGTGACCTCGATTTTACGACTTGTGCTCATCGTTATAAAAAGCCTGCGTCTCCTCATTTGGCTACTAAATTATCAGGGGAAACACTTGATCCTGATATGATTACCAATGCTACTAAGCGACTGCAATCTGAGTATGAGCTGGTACTACTAGAAGGTGCAGGTGGCTTACTTGTACCGATCACAGAGAATCTACTGATATTAGATTATATTGCCGAGCAAGGCTATCCAGTTATTTTGGTCACCTCTGGTCGATTGGGCAGCATCAATCATACGTTGCTGAGTTTAGAAGCCATAAAATCGCGCGGATTAATGGTACATAGCGTAATTTATAATCATATTCATGATGATGCTGAGCAAACGGATACTGAGATCGCAAATAGCACTATTGAGTTTCTACGAAGGTATTTGGACAATAATTATCCCAAAGCGCATTGGCTACAGATACCGTATCTAAAAGATAATCTGGTCGGTAATATTGAAACACTGCCAGAAAATTTTGTTTAGCCCATTTGTATTGTCCACAAAAATAAATCCAAAAGACATGCGCAGGCAGTCATAAGTTTGCTATACTAGCGCGCTTGGTAGACTAGGCGATCGCCGCTGCACACTGGCAACAGATGAGCAGGGGAGGAAAGTCCGGGCTACATAGGGCAGCGTGCCAGCTAACGGCTGGGCAGGGTAACTTGACGACCAGTGCAGCAGAGAGTAGACCGCCTTTAGTATCTTAGGGTATTATCGGTAAGGGTGAAAGGGTGCGGTAAGAGCGCACCGCGTGGCTGGCAACAGTTCACGGCATGGTAAACTCCACGCGTAGCAAGACCAAATAGGCATCGGCATGGCGCGGCCCGCGTTCGATGCGGGTAGGTTGCTTGAGCGTATTAGCGATGATACGCCTAGAGGAATGATCGTCCACGACAGAACCCGGCTTATCGGTTTACCAAACCTCTTTTATTGTTTGTTATAGTAATAGTTGCAATTAATCTGAATTAAATTCGTTTTTTTGCAAAAAATGCTTATTAGGGGTTGACGGCAGTCAACAGCTTGGGCATAATGTGCAGCCTAAAACGGCGATGTAGCTCAGCTGGTTAGAGCGCATGACTCATAATCGTGAGGTCAAGAGTTCAAGTCTCTTCATCGCCACCATATATAGCAGTACTAAAAAACCAATCTATCGAGATTGGTTTTTTTTTGGCTAGGATAAATAATCTTCTCAAGATTTTCTATCAGTTCTTGATATACTAGACATCCTCTATAAGTATTAAGTTTTTTTCATTTCATCTGTAAGTCACATCTCTTCTAACAAAATCGCCTTACTTTGCAGTGGAAAACTGCTAGAATACTCTTTTATGTCTGCGCATTAGAGTTAATGTGCTTGGCTATAGGTTTTAGACGGTGGTATTAGCCGAATCGGCTTGTTATAACGGTTAACCTTCAAAGAAGTACAAGCACCTTATCAATTGCATCTGACAGTATCTATTTTTTAGTTTTATTATTCTATCACCCTTAATTTAGTAGGCGCTTTGTGACTGCATTAGCCAATATTCGTAACTTTTCAATCATTGCCCACATTGATCATGGTAAGTCGACGCTTGCCGATCGTTTTATTCAAATGTGCGGTGCCTTGCAAGATCGCGAGATGCAGGCGCAGGTGCTCGACTCAATGGATATTGAGCGTGAGCGCGGTATCACTATCAAAGCACAGTCAGTAACGCTGTTTTATGATCATCCAAATGGTGAGCGCTATCAGCTTAACTTTATTGATACCCCGGGCCACGTTGACTTCTCATATGAAGTTTCGCGTTCATTAGCAGCTTGTGAAGGTGCGCTATTGGTTGTTGATGCCGCTCAAGGCGTAGAAGCGCAGTCAGTGGCCAATTGCTATACAGCCGTTGATCAAGGCCTAGAAGTCATGGCGGTGTTAAATAAGATTGATTTGCCGCAAGTTGAGCCTGAGCGTGTCATTCAAGAAATTGAAGATATTATCGGTATCGATGCAGTTGATGCACCGCGAGTATCAGCCAAATCTGGTCTAGGTGTCGACAAACTATTAGAAGCGTTGGTCGAATTTATTCCGGCACCAACTGGTGATCGTGAAGCGCCACTCCAAGCACTAATTATTGACTCTTGGTTCGATAATTATTTGGGTGTGGTCTCATTGGTACGGGTGCGTGAAGGTACTATACGTAAAGGTGACAAGTTATACATCAAATCGACTCAAGAGGCACATCTGGTTGGCTCGATTGGTGTCTTTACGCCTAAGCCTGTAGATACGGGTGTTTTAGAAGCAGGGGAAGTCGGCTTTGTTATTGCGGGTATTAAGGATATTGCCGGAGCGCCAGTAGGCGATACTATCACTCATGCTAAAACCCCTGATGTCGACCGTATCCCAGGCTTTAAACAAGTCACGCCACAAGTCTATTCTGGTATGTTCCCAGTAGATTCGAGTGATTTTGAGAAATTCCGTGAAGCTTTGCAAAAACTGCAAATCAATGATGCTTCGCTGTTTTTTGAGCCAGATACGTCGGATGCGCTTGGCTTTGGTTTCCGCTGTGGCTTCTTGGGCATGCTGCACATGGAGATTATCCAAGAGCGTCTAGAGCGTGAATATGATCTGGATTTGATTACTACAGCGCCCTCAGTTATTTACGAAATTGAGAAAAAGAACGGTGATGTGATCTATGTGGATAACCCCTCACATCTACCTGAGCCAAATAATATAGAAGAGTTCCGTGAGCCAATTGCCCGCTGTCAGATTTTAGTACCGCAAGAATTCTTAGGCAATGTAATGACGCTATGTATTGAGCGTCGTGGCGTTCAGGTTGATATGCGTTTTATGGGTCGACAAGTACAGTTGATATTTGATATCCCAATGGGCGAAGTAGTCATGGATTTCTTTGATCGCCTAAAGTCAGTCTCACGTGGTTTTGCATCGCTAGACTATAACTTTGAACGTTATCAAGCTGATAAGTTGGTGAGAGTGGATGTACTAATCAATGGCGATAAAGTCGATGCCTTAGCGATGATCGTGCACGAAACCCAATCACGTTATCGTGGTAATGCACTGGTGACTAAGATGAAAGAGTTGATTCCACGTCAAATGTTTGATGTTGCCATTCAAGCCGCTATCGGTAGCCAAATTATTGGTCGTAGTACGGTAAAAGCCATGCGTAAAGATGTACTAGCAAAATGCTATGGTGGCGATGTGTCACGTAAGAAAAAGCTGCTGTCTAAGCAGAAAGCAGGTAAAAAGCGTATGAAGCAAGTAGGTAATGTGGAAATCCCGCAAGAAGCCTTCTTAGCTGTGTTGCAAGTTGATAGCTAATCGCTAAACGTAACCTAAGATAGTCATTGTAGATAACAGTCAAATGTAGTGAGTCTTATCGTAAAGGTGTTAGATAAGCCGCTCGTTAATAGGCAATTTGGTATGGATTTTGATTTTAATTTAATTTTAGTGCCGTTAACTATAGTCCTAGGAATTGTTTGGCTGTTAGATAAGCTAGCGCTCAAACAGCGCAAAACTCGTGGTCGAGGTCAAGAAGGCTTACTAGTTCGTTGGGCTTATGACTTTTTTCCTGTGTTAGCAGTGGTATTGATAGTACGCTCATTTTTAATTGAGCCATTTAATATCCCATCATCGTCTATGGTGCCGACGCTATATACGGGTGACTTTATTGCTGTCAATAAGTACGCATATGGCGTGCGCCTGCCGTTAACCTACAATAAGGTACTAGATACTGGTGAACCTGAGCATGGTGATGTGGCAGTGTTTCGCTATCCTGAAAACCCGAGCATTTATTATATTAAACGCGTTATTGGTTTGCCTGGTGACACCGTAAGCTATAGTCAAGGCACGTTGTCTATCAATGATGTACCTGTTGAGACTAAGTCTGTAGATTTCGCGGCAAATGCTGAATTGACTTCACAGTTATACTTACCAGGCCAGGTTGGTCCAGGTCAAGTGCTGACCGAAGAGAGTGCTTCTGCAATGGGCCAGCAAGAAGAAGATGCGGCACAATATTTTGAAGAAGTACAAGGTGACAATAAGCATCTCGTGCGCTATTTGGATGGCATGAACAGTTCACAGTACGCGCCATTTTTACAGCAACAATCACCAGAAGTGGTTGAGTCAGAGGGTACTGAGTGGCGCATTAACGTGCCAGAAGATCAGTATTTTGTGATGGGTGATAACCGAGATCGCAGCGCAGACGGTAGATTTTGGGGCTTCGTTCCTGATGAAAACCTAGCAGGTAAGGCTGTTTATATTTGGATGCATAAACCTCCTGGTCTTAACCTACCAACCTTTGAACGTAATGGTACTATCAATTAAGGCAATGTGATTGCTTAGCGATTGATTTATCTATAATAGTTTTATGCTAATATCATTGCTATCTAATAAATAGCTATTTATTATTTATACACTTGTTCAAAATAGTCGTTTATCTTTAGAAGGATCTTATAATGCAGCAATTATCTGGTTTGGCTACGCAGCGCGGTGCCAGTGTGACAAACATTGTTCTCATTATTATGCTTTTGGGTATTGCGACTAAATTGACAGTAGCTATCGTACCAGCTCAAATTGGTGACTACCAATTGACAAAGCTTTTGAGTGCACAGCTAAAAGAAGCCAATAGTAACAACGAGACAGCTAAGCAATTCGTTGAGCGTGTTGATAAGCAGTTATCAATTAACGCAGATTACGATACTAAAGCCGAAGAGGTATTTACTTTTACCGATAAAAAAACAGGTCAATTGGCTATTCATAAAGAATATGCAATAACTAACAACTTTTTTAGCAATGTTGATATTATTAACCGTTTCGAAGGTGACGTCGAAATGGCAACAGCAGAGTAAGTCGCAATAGTACGACATAGCACCTTCATTATTTCATAAGATATATCAAATAATATTATTAAACTAAATCTGTCAAGCAGAAGGGATAACCACAAACCTCGCATGAAACCAACTTTGCACCATTCCCAAGCGGCTTCTACTTCCCAAAAAAATAGTACGTCTGTTGACACGCTTGTTGTTAGCTCGGAATTTATTCAGCGGTTAGCAGTATTAACGCGTAAGTTAGGCTACGAGTTCAATGACTTGAGTCTACCTAAACTTGCGTTAACGCATCGCTCATTTGATAGCAAAAAAAACTATGAGCGCCTAGAGTTTTTAGGTGATGCACTTTTAGGGATGATTGTGGGTGAAGCTTTATATCATCGTTATCCTAGTCAAAATGAAGGGCGCCTAACGCGTATGCGTGCAACACTGGTGCGCCAAGAGTCATTGGTAATTATCGCCCAAAACCTAGAGCTGTCTAACCATCTTATATTAGGAGTAGGTGAGCGCAAAGGTGGCGGTCGCAATCGTGCGTCTATACTGGCCGATGCCGTAGAGTCTCTAATTGGTGCTATCTATTTAGACAGCCAAAATATGGATATTACTCGTAAATGTGTTCTCTCTTGGTATGGTGATCTGATTGATAATGTCAATGACCAAAAAGCGCTAAAGGACGCCAAGAGTCGGTTACAAGAGTGGCTACAATCTAAACAGTTTGACTTGCCTAATTACGAGCTCATGGAAACGCGTGGTAATGCACCGCATCAAATTTTCGTTGTACGTTGCCATGTCAATATCAATAATTGTCCTGATATTACTGAATCTGGTGAGAGCCGCCGTATTGCTGAACAAAAAGCAGCTGAGCTTATGATTAACCAATTACATAAATTGCCAGGATCTGCCAAAAAACGTGTATAGCCGATATCCATAAACGCATTTTTAGATGCAGAGTATTAGCTTAGATTGGTTTATAGCTTGCAAAACATATATTAAAACTACCTCACATATTATTTATTTTAAAACTTTAAATGTCTCTAGCCCGTTTTTAATGGTGACTAAATAAATTTAGCATCAAAGACTGTTCGGCTAGTCACAAACCCTATAGGATTAACTTATGAGCAATCATACTGATTTGCCATCAAACAATGAAGACAGCACCCAAAATTTGGGTGAAAACACAGATATTGATTTAAGCCAAAACAATATCGAAGTTACCGAAGAGATTCATGCTATTGATGCAGAAGATATTGCATTAGACAATGATATGGCCATTGAAGAGTTTTTTGCACCGAGTGGTAATGCTCGTATGGCTGATGATTTTAGAGCAGGTTATGTGGCTATTGTTGGACGTCCAAATGTGGGTAAATCAACTTTGATGAATCACTTATTAGGTCAAAAGCTGTCTATTACTTCACGCAAACCACAAACCACCCGTCATCGTATTCATGGCATTTTGTCAAACCATGAAATGCAAGCGGTGTTTGTTGATACACCAGGTATTCACCGCAACGAAGTACGTGCTATTAACGAACGTATGAATAAAGCGGCGGTATCGGCGTTAGTAGATGTAGACTTAGTATTGTTTGTTGTCGATTCAGATCAATGGCGTGACGATGATTTATTGACCTTGCAAAAGCTCGGTGAGACCAATCTAACAGTCGTATTGGTTATCAATAAGTCAGATACTCTAAAAGATAAAGGCAGCGTGCTACCACTTATCGAAACTTTCAACGATAGTTTCGATTTTGCTGATATCGTTCCTGTATCTGCACTAAAAAATCAAAACTTAGATCGTTTGCAAGAAGTGATTGCTTCGCATTTACCAGTCGCTGCGCCTATTTATGATACAGAGCAAATCACTGATCGCTCTGAGCGATTTTTGGCCAGTGAAATTATTCGCGAAAAAATAATGCGTAGTGCAGGCGATGAAGTACCCTATGATTTAACGGTACAGATTGATGAGTTTAAAGACGAACCTGCACATACTGATCCAAAAACAGGGCGTCCACGCAAAGCTTGTACTTTCATCGATGCGACTATCTATGTTGAACGTGGTGGTCAAAAAGCCATCGTTATCGGTGACAAAGGTCAGCGTATCAAACAAGTTGGTATGGATGCTCGTAAAGATATGGAGCAGTTGTTCGGTAAAAAAATCATGTTAACTTTGTGGGTCAAAGTGAAACGTGGTTGGTCTGATGACGAACGTGCGTTGACCAGTTTGGGCTATTGATAGCGGTTAAAAACGCACGCTTCAAAAATACTGCCTGCCTTTTAGCTATTTAGGTAATAAAAAATGCGTAATGAAGCGCTCGTCGGGTATTTATTGCATCAGCGTCCTTATCAGGAAAAACGCGCTTTGTATTATCTTTTTTCTCAACAACATGGTGTGATACATGGTGTTGGGAAAAAAGGCGCGCCGCTATTTATGCCTTTACAGCTTTTTGCTACTGGCAAACGCGACCTAAAAACCTTTAGTCAAATTAATATTGCTTCGCAAGATACAACTCAAGCTGATAGCGTTCAAAAAGACGGTGTTCAAAAAGATAGTAAACCTGCTGTCTTAGAGGCCGTACCTTACGCCAATATCAGCGGTCAACACCAGTATGCCGCACTATATATAAACGAGATTCTATGGCGGCTGTTACCTACTGAAGATCCAATGCCAGTATTGTGGCAGCATTATCAAATCAGTCTACAACAACTCAAACAACCTCTAAGTAATAGCGAGCTTCGCCTTTGTCTACGTCAGTTTGAGCAGTATCTATTTACCGAATTAGGATTCACTTTAACGTTAACGCATGACAATGTTGAAGACCCCATCGAGTCTGATTGTACTTACCGTTTTTTACCGGATGTCGGTTTGCTCCCTGTATTAGTACATAATGAAGAGTCTGAGCATTTAGCCAGTGAGTCTGGACAGAATGTTTTTAAGGGTGCGGATATCATAGAAATGGCACGTTTAGGTATTACTGAACAGACGCTGAGCTATTGGTCAAAGCTACATCGACATCTTATTGATCATTTGCTTGATTATCAGCCGCTACAAAGTCGTCTGTTATGGCAGCAACAGCAGCGTTATCAATAACTGCATTCTCAAATATCATCGTAGTATCAACTATATAAGTTAGGCTTAATTGCCCAAAGGATTTTTTATGAGTATCTCTGTATCTACCTCATCTGAAAGCAATTCAAAAAAACCTTTGTTAGGCGTGAATATTGATCACGTGGCAACATTGCGTCAAGCGCGCGGTGTGAATTATCCGATTCCTCTAGCTGCTGCATTACTGTGCGAAAAGGCAGGGGCAGATGGTATCACTATACATTTACGCGAAGATCGTCGTCATATACAAGATGCGGATGTTTATGAAATGGCAGGCCAGTTGTCGACGAGAATGAATCTAGAGATGGCCGCAACTGATGAGATGCTTGCAATTGCCTGCGAAATTAAACCTTTTTGGGTATGTCTAGTACCTGAGAAGCGTGCAGAGTTAACGACAGAAGGTGGTCTTGATGTTGCAGGGCAAGTCACGTCTTTGAAAGAATATGTTCATAAGCTACAAGACTCTAATATTAAGGTTTCTTTGTTTATTGATCCTGATGACAAGCAGATTGCAGCCGCAATAGAGTGTGGTGCAGATGCAATAGAATTGCATACAGGTGCTTATGCTGAAGCAGGCTTAGCAAATGATACTGATGCACAGCTGGCTGAACTTAAAAGAATTGAACAAGCAGTAGCTACAGCACAGAGCCTAGACGATAAATTGCTTATTAACGCAGGTCATGGCTTAACGTGTGACAATGTTAATGCCATTGCAAAGATTGATGGTATTTATGAGTTAAATATTGGTCATGCACTTATTGCAGATGCGGTGTTTGTAGGGTTAGAAAATGCTGTGACAATGATGAAAGAGGCCATGTATAAATAGGTTTGCATATACGGCATCTATTACCCATTACATTTCGTAGGGTGGTCTGCATTAAGTTTATGTTTGACGATACCGGATTGGTTAAAAGAAATTTGGTACATTGACTTGTTATAAGAAGAGGTGGGGCAGTATTTTATATGGCCAAAATGTCCTCGCGGTCTGCCGCTATCGCCCCAAAATTTAGTATAGTGGCGCCTACCGCCAACTCTTAACTTCACTGTACTATATCTTAGGTTTAAGGATTGCTGAGTTAATAAGGTATCTACTTGAGAATCAAAATGCTTATTGTTATTTTTATCTACGAATAGCAGAAGCGTTTTATCACTGTTCCTATGACATTGATGTGCATCATTCGATAAACAAACTAAGACATCCTGCCGACTTATATAACTTTCGGCCTTTGCTAAGGATAAAGTGTTCTCTAGTTGATGCTTGACACGTTGCGCCTCCATTCGTGCTAAATGCGTTAAGATGCTTGGCGCTGCAATAGCTGCGATAATTCCCAATACCATTGTCGTCACAGTTAGCTCAACGAGAGTCAAGCCATTTGATTGCTTAGCATTTAAAATACTATTGTTTTGAAGGGTTGATTTCCTATAACTGACTAACTTCAATAGTTCATCAAGTAACCTATATGCAATGGTTAAAAACTTACCAACTCTATATGTGTCTTTTCTGCGAATAGATATATAAAGAACAAAAGTTACTATTCTTCTATAACTGGCTAGTACCTTATTAAGTAAGTTCATAAAGCGCTACATCCTATAGCTGTTTGTCATTCAAGTAAAAAACAACGTCTCACACATCCTTGTGTTGACTATCTTTTAAGCAAACCAATTGTCCAAATTCTTTGAACTTTCTCTGACTTAAATGTATATAAAACACATACAACACCTAATTACTTGATTTTCAGAAGAATATTGGTTTTTTACAATATATATGTAATATATAGCGACTGTCAAAAAATGTTTCAATTAGTGAAAGAACGACATTAGCAATAGAGAAAAAATTCTAATTGTAATAAAATGCTTCAAGAAAATAGCTGGCAATAGACTATTCATCTATCGCAAACTGAGATGTAAAAGATAAGAAGCGTAAGGTGTGTTAGTCCTGGGTAACTTAGACCGTTTATTGTGTTTTAGTTACAACATTATCGTGTAATAATGTGTAGCTCGTTAACGAAAAAAGTTGTAAACTGAATTAATAATCGCTAAGCTACTCCTTAATTGGTTTTGCTTTGTAACTTAAAATGCGTAACAGATGTCTATCTTAGTACGTCTTGAGAATCGGTTTTGCTTAATGCATCACTAAAATTATCCTTTGGAGGAAGTCCATGAAATTGAATAAAATAGCTCTAGCCCTTGTTGCTGTAGCAGCTGCACCGATGGCAGCTAATGCTGGCGTTACTATCAGCCCATTGCTACTTGGTTATCACATGACTGAAGAATTCAGTGATACCTCTGACAAGCAGCGTGAAGTTCTTACTACTGGTAAAAACTTGTATGAAAACGCTAACGGCGATGTTATCGGTGATGGTAGCCGTGGTAACAGCAATGGCGGCGTAGCCAAAGAAAGCAGCCTATACACTGGTGCAGCTTTGGGTATCGAACTTACTCCTTCTACTCAGTTCCAAGTAGAATATGGTGTATCTGACGCAAACGGCGAAGCTTCTGAAGATTCAGCTGATGCAGGCGTTAACCGCTTTGATATCGAACAAGAAATGATTTCTGGTAACTTCTTGATCGGTACTGAAGAATTCACTGGTTACACTGATAGCGCACTTAAGCCATACGTACTAGTAGGTGCTGGTCAGTCTAAAATCAAAGTAGAAAACCAAGAACAGTATACTAATTCTAACGGTGAAGTAGTTGCTGCTGGTACTGAAGTATCAAACTCTAAAGACACTATTGGTAACCTAGGTCTAGGTGCTATGTATCGCATCAACGACGCGCTAAGCCTACGTGGTGAAGCTCGTGCGATTCATAACTTTGACAACAACTGGTGGGAAGGCATGGCTTTGGCCGGTCTAGAAGTAGTACTAGGTGGCCATCTAGCACCTACAGTAGCAGTACCACCTATGCAAGAGCCAGTAGTTGACAACACTCCAGTAGTTGTTGTTGAAGCTGATCTTGATTCTGACGGTGATGGCGTACCTGATAGCATCGATGCATGCCCAGGCACTCCAATGAACGTTGTAGTTGATGAGCGCGGTTGCCCAGTACCAGTAGACATTACTGACGAACTGAAAATGGAACTACGTGTATTCTTTGATAACGACAAGTCAGCTATCAAAAATCAGTACAAGCCAGAAATCGCTAAAGTAGCAGAGAAGATGCGTGAGTATCCTAACTCTACAGCTCGTGTAGAAGGTCATGCTTCTAAGACTGGTCCTTCAGCACGTTATAACCAACGTCTATCTGAAGCTCGTGCCGTTGCTGTTAAATCTATGCTAACTAACGAATTCGGTATTGCTCCAAACCGTCTATCAACTGTTGGTTATGGTTATGACCAACCAATCGCTGATAATAACACTGAAGAAGGTCGTGCTATGAACCGTCGTGTTTATGCCATCATCACTGGTGACAAAACAATGACTGTTGAACAAACTAAAGATATGGTTGTTCAATAAGTATTAGCAAAATAACCGTATAGTAAAATATACAGTTACAAAAAAAGCCACCCAATGGGTGGCTTTTTTTTATTTATGTATTGAGAAAAGTGAGTTATTACATAAATTTATGAATCAATAATGTTATACTAGCCACCCAAACATTCTGTAAATTAACAGTATGTACAATAGCATAGCAATCTGTATGATGAATTCGTCAGTATAGATATTTGATTGTATTGAACTTTTTTATTTGATAGCATTCTTTTTTGCGTCATCTTAGATTCAATATCTATCTGATTGATGATGAAAGTTTATTCAGCAGCGCTTACTGCTACTGCATTTTTTTAAGACGAAACGAGCATTTTATATGGCGAACGATATCAAACACCTGCGTAACATTGCAATTATTGCCCACGTTGACCACGGTAAGACAACTTTGGTTGATAAGTTATTACATCAGTCTGGTACTTTTGGCGACCGTGCAAACATTGCTGAGCGTGCAATGGACTCAGGTGATATTGAGCAAGAACGTGGTATTACCATTTTGGCTAAAAACACAGCTATCCGCTGGACAGATAAAACTTCAGAAACTGAATACCGTATCAACATTGTTGATACCCCAGGTCATGCCGATTTCGGTGGTGAAGTTGAGCGTGTAATGTCTATGGTTGACTGCGTACTTTTGGTTGTTGACGCTGTTGATGGCCCAATGCCTCAGACTCGTTTTGTGACGCAAAAAGCATTCGAACAAGGTCTAAAGCCGATCGTTGTTATTAACAAAATCGATCGTCCTGGCTCACGTCCTGATTGGGTAATGGATCAAATCTTTGATTTGTTTGACAACCTAGGTGCAAACGATGAGCAGCTTGATTTCCCAGTTGTTTATGCTTCAGCATTGAACGGTATTGCAGGTCTAGAAGCAGATGATTTAGCTGATGACATGACCCCATTATTCAAAACTATCGTTGACGTTGTTCAGCCTCCACAGGTTGATGCTGACGCTCCGTTCCGTATGCAAATCTCAAGCCTTGATTACAACAGCTTTGTTGGTGTAATCGGTATTGGTCGTATTCAACGTGGTAAAGTTAAACTTAACACGCCAGTGACTGTTATTGATAAGCATGGCAAGACACGTAACGGCCGTATCCTAAAAATCATGGGTTACCATGGTCTTGATCGTATTGACGTTGAAGATGCACAAGCCGGTGATATCGTTTGTATCACAGGTATCGATGCGCTAAATATCTCTGATACTATTTGTGATCCTAACAACGTTGAAGCACTACCAGCACTAACGGTAGATCAACCTACAGTATCTATGAACTTCCAAGTAAATAATTCACCATTTGCTGGTCGTGAAGGTAAGTTTGTGACTTCACGTAACATTCGTGAGCGTCTTGAGCGTGAATTGATTCATAACGTAGCATTGCGTGTAGAAGACACTGAGTCTCCTGATAAATTTAAAGTATCAGGCCGTGGTGAGCTTCATTTATCAGTACTTATCGAAAACATGCGCCGTGAAGGTTTTGAGCTAGGTGTTTCTGGTCCAGAAGTTATCGTTAAAGAAGTTGATGGTAAGCTACAAGAGCCGTATGAAAACGTTGTCTTCGATATCGAAGAAGAGCATCAAGGTTCTATCATGGAGCAAGTTGGTCTACGCAAAGGCGAGATGACTAACATGGAGCTGGACGGTAAAGGCCGTATGCGTATCGAGGCAACCATACCAGCACGTGGCTTGATCGGTTTCCGTTCTGAGTTCCTAACCCTGACTTCAGGTAGTGGTATCATGACCTCGAGCTTCTCACATTACGGTCCACAGAAGATTGGTGATGTTGGTGGTCGTTCTAACGGCGTATTGGTTTCTATGGCAAATGGTACTTGCCTAGGTTTTGCTCTATTTAACCTACAGAAACGTGGTAAGTTGTTTGCTGAGCCACAGCTTGAAGTTTATGAAGGTATGATTGTTGGTCTTAACTCTCGTAACGATGATATGACTGTTAACCCAACGACTGCTAAACAGTTAACTAACGTACGTGCTAGTGGTACTGACGAAGCATTGACGTTGACGCCAGCAGTGAAATTCACTCTTGAGCAAGCGCTTGAATTTATTCAAGACGATGAGCTAGTCGAAGTAACGCCAAAAGCGGTACGTATTCGTAAACGCTACTTGACTGAAAGTGAGCGTAAACGTCACGGCCGTGGTAAGAAAGGTGCTTAATATCAATGAGTGAGTTACTTAGTAATTCATAGTATTGATGTTTGACGCAAACACTTAGTATCAGTAGTTTTACTGGCACTAAGTGATTCAAAAGATGAGCAGTATAAGGTGAGCTATTAGTGGTTCACTTTATACTGCTTTTTTTTGTATTGTAATCTTGGAAAAATACAGACAGAATGAATAGTGGTGTTAATGTATTCAATTATTAACATGAAAGCTAGATATGACATTAATTATATAAATATCTATTTGTTTATAGATAAATTTTGAGGAAAAAATAATGAGTATGGTTTCAGAGTTCAAAGAGTTCGCTGTCAAGGGTAATGTAATGGATTTGGCAGTCGGTGTTATCATCGGCGGGGCTTTTGCTACCATTACAAAATCTCTGGTAGATGATATTATTATGCCGATTGTCGCTTTTATCTTTGGCGGCGAGATTAATTTTGAGAACATGTTCTTAGTTTTAGGCGATGCACCTGATGGTATTGCTATGACTTATGATGCGCTCAAAGAGGCAGGTGTACCTGTATTGGCTTACGGTAGTTTTATTACCGTACTTATTAACTTCCTAATCTTAGCTTTCATCATCTTTATGATGGTTAGAGGTGTCAATAAAATGCGCCGTGCTGAAGAGGTAGAGGAAGTTATAGAAGAAGCAGTAGAAGAGCCATCAGAGGAAGTGAAGTTGCTGCGTGAAATCAGTGCCAAGTTAAGTAATACTAGTATTACGAAATAAATTATCAATTCGTTGACAACAAAAAAGGCTAACTTCTCGTTAGCCTTTTTGCTATGAAATAGTCACAGTCATTCTTGTGAACTATTTGATGTGCCTACTAAAAGCAAATTGTTACGGAGTGACCACTACATAGTCATTGGTATTAATTAGAATTTCTGATGGTTGATCGACAACGATACGTACCACGTTATTATCAACAACTTGAGACTTATAATAGTTGTCTTCTGCAACTGTGCAGCCTAAACAACGTCCCATAGCATCCCAAGGTTCAACAAATAGCTTCTGCTGTGCTTGATCTGCATTACCACCAATAAGTGAAAAAGGTAAGCTAACGATATAAGCTGCCGTACCAGCAACAGCATTCACGAGTTGCAGTGGCTTACCAACAATCGTATCGACTACCATCGTCTCGTATGAAGGACCGAAATCAGTTTCATCAATTTCTATAGCTGCAAAAGTAGGCTGAATGGTCGCAACTACCAATCCTAAAGTTGCCAATACAGTAAAAAATCTCTGCTTAACTGTGCGTTGGGTTTTTGCTTTAACAGTCATAACGATATCCTGAAACTCATAGTAGTATGATTAATGGCTGCTGCTATCTTCACACAGGAATCTTGCGGCAACAATAGTTAGTCTAAATATTACAGAAAAATAAATGATACGCACTATTTATGTAAGCGCTAGCACTATTAAAGCAAGATGTGCGCTAATAAGCAACAAAAATGAGAATAATCTAGTTATAGCTTTGACAATATTTGATACTTTTAGAATGAATACTCTGTTCAAATATTGTCTTCATTTAATATAAACGCAGCACAAGTAAACGGGTATCAGTTATTAGCTATTTTAACGGCTGACAATTTGGACAATAAACACTAGCTCTACCAGTAAGCTTGATGTTCTCTAGCATCGTACTGCAATGTAGACAGCTTTCTCCTTGTCTACCATACACATTTAGAGTTTGCTGAAAGTAACCAGTCTGACCACTTGCTACTGTGAAATCTCGTAGTGTCGAACCGCCCAATTTTATCGCTTTCTTTAAAATTTCTTTAATATGATTCACTAAAATGACAATTTGATCGTATGAGAGTTGATTGGCTGGCGTAGCAGGGTGGATGCTAGATAAATACAGGCTTTCAGTCGCATAAATATTGCCAACACCAACCACGACTTCTTGTTCCATGATGACAGATTTAATCGCTCGGGAGATGGGTTTTAGTCGCTTATTCGTTTTAGTAACATCTGACGATGACTCATTGCCATCTTGGCTAGATAAATCAATACGCTGGATTAAGCTGTATAAATAGTCTGCGGTAAAATCTTTTGAAAGCGGCTCAGGACCTAGATGATCTAGTAGTTTATGGCCGTAATCTTCATGCCATAGTACTGAACCAAAACGTCTTGGATCATAGTAGTGTAGCTGAGACTTTTTGTTAGCATTATCATTAAAAACGACGACCAGATGGTCATGTTTACGCTTATCAGTACCATAGCTGTGCTGTTGTAAGCTACCTGACATTCCTAAGTGAATAAGAAGCTGACGTGGTTCAACTTTGCTGGCTGACATTGGAGCGTTATTCTGTGCAGCTACTGGCAGAAAATTAAGAATCAGATACTTTGCTCGGCGCTCGACACTATCTAAGGTGTAATTAACCAGCTCATCCAAGTTATCTGGCATCATCCATCGTAGCTTTGGTTGAAATACTTTAACATCAACTACCTGTTGCCCCAATAATGGAGCAAGACTGGCTTTAGTGGTTTCTACTTCAGGTAATTCAGGCATAGTATTTTTGACAACTCTATTGTGGAATAAACAACGACTGACTTAACGTTTTATTTACACGACTGCACGGCGCGCGTGCAAAATACCATGTTGCTGTTCTAATTTTGCGAGCAACTTAGACAGATGTGCCAAGCCTGAGACTTCAATATGGAACTTTAAAAAAGCAATATTGTCGTCATTGCTTAACGTTTGCACTTGGCGAATATTGACGTTTTCTTTATCAATTATCTGTGTCAAATCACGTAGCAATCCGCGTCGGTCATATGCTTCGACATGAATATCAACGGGCTGATAACGCCCCGTCTGTACTTGCCAAGCGGCTTCTATCTTGCGCTCAGGGTCACGCTCGACCAGACGTAAGTACTCTGGGCAGCCTCGATTATGCACGCTAACGCCACGCGATAAAGTGATGTAACCAGCAATCGGTTCGCCATGCACAGGATGACAACAACCTGCCAAATTGATTTCGATATTATCCAAACCATCGATATGGATTTTATAAGCATCGAGCTTACCTGTATCTCTGTTATCTACATGCGGTACAAAGCTCTCTGGTGGTATCTCAGGTTCAAGGTGTAGCTGACGAGAGATATGACTGGTCAACTGATTCAGGCCAATATCACCTGTCACTAGACCCACGATAATATCATCGGTCGTATTGACATGAAAGTGCTGAATATAGTCGTTTAAATCAATACTATTAGGATGAACAGATAGGCGCTCAAGTTCTTTACTGAGCATTTGGCGACCTATTTCAATATTCTTATCACGGTCTTGCTTATTAAACCACTGGCGCAGTTTTGAACGGGCCCGATTAGTATGGATATAACCTAGTGATGCTACCAACCAATCACGATTAGGCTCACGTGATGCCTTAGTGATAATCTCAACTTGCTCACCTGTTTTTAGCTGATACGTCAGTGGCACATAGCGTTGATTGACACGGGCCGCCTGCGCACGGTTGCCAACTTGAGTATGCACATAGTAGGCAAAATCAAGAACGGTCGCGCCTTTTGGTAGCTCAGTAATATCGCCATCGCGACTAAAGATATAAATACGTTCTAGCTCATCAAAATCAACGAGTTGCTCTTCTTCGTCAAACTCAATATCATCTATCTCTTCGCCCGCTACCACAGCTGAGCGTGGTTGATTACGTGTCTCATTATTGATAGATAATAATTGGCGTAGTGAGCTGATTCTTTGGTTCAGATAGTTGTCTTTCTTATTCTTTAGCCCTTCTTTGTAATTAACGTGCGCGCACATGCCAAGTTCGGCCTCAAAGTGCATCTCATGAGTACGAATCTGGACTTCTAGTGACTTGTTTTCTGCAATTACAGCCGTATGTAGCGAGCGATAACCATTGGACTTAGGGTTGGTAATATAGTCATCAAACTGCTCAGGAATGTAACGCCATAAACCATGTACTAGGCCTAAAACGTGATAACAGTCAGAAGGGCTGTTGACCAAGACGCGCAAGGCACGAATGTCATAAAGCTGATCGAATGATAAGCCTTTAAGCTTCATTTTTCGATAAATAGAGTAGATATGTTTGACGCGCCCAGATACTTCGCCTTCAATACTGGCATCTGCTAATGATTCATTTAATTTGTCTTGTACGCGCTGAATATAGGACTCGCGTTCGCTACGTTTTTCTGACAGCAGCTTAGCAATTTCTTTATAGCGATCAGGCGCAAGATAACGGAAAGCTAGATCTTCGAGTTCCCATTTTAGCTGTGCAATACCTAAACGATGGGCTAATGGCGCATAAATAGTCATGACCTCACGCGCGACACGAGTTTGACGCTCTGGCCTAGAAAACGTCAACTCACGCATGGCGAAAGTACGTTCAGCCAGTTTTATCAGTACCACGCGCACATCGTTGGTGACAGAGATGAGCATGCTATAAATATTTGATAGCTGATCACGTTGATTATTGACGAAATGGTCTTCTAAGCGCTTGTTACTCTCAATAATCTCCGACAGCTTACCCATTGCAAGGGTGTCTTTAACAAGCGTCAAAATATCTGGACCAAAGTTTTTTTCAACTTCAGCGAGACTAATGATTGATTTGCGCGCACTGCGATACAGCATGGCCGCGACCAATGCGTCTTCATCTTGATAAAGGTAGGTCAGAATATCGGTCATACCAATACCGGTCACATAAGCGCCTGAACGCTCAGATTCACTGGTATTCATATGACTGCGAATAAACTCGCAAGCTGCACTTAGGTTGGGTACTGATTCTTGTCCAATACGTTTGGCCACATTATCTAGCCAAGTAGGTACGTCGATATTGGCTTGGTCTAAGTCGACCGCCTCAAGCTCATCGTTTGATAGCGCATTGGTATCATCCAAATACTCGTCTTCAGTATGAGGGTCATGCAAATGATAAGTGTGGGCAGCTGAGCGATCAAAAGTAGTATGTAACTTGTGAGTTGCCAACTGGTATTTAATATCGAGGGGAATTTGGGCATAGCTATTGGCTGACTGGTGAGAGCGTTGGCTCGCCACCAGTTGCGCCGCAAGTGTTGCACTATCGGCCTGCGTGGTCTGTCCATCCACCAGCGGTAATCCTTCACGAATTTTTACCATAGCCGACTCCTCTTAGCTATTTTGAATTGATTATAACCTCATCTACTATGCACACACTCTGAATTAACGATCCATAAAGTGTCAGCTATAAACCAATACAACTGCTAAAAACGTGATTTTTAGCAGCTATAAAATGCGCGTAAAATATATAAAGCTATGAGTGCAAATGCTTGCTATGTAGCGATTGGAAACATCATCCTAAACATAGGAAGATTGTTTACTATTATCTCATTTTAAGGTGACAAATCAAGCGAGCCTCTGTACGGCTGTGGTCAATTACGCTAAATAATGACTATTTATTAGCACAAACTTATCAAAGCTTTGAGTTATCTTAGATAATTGTAATAATGCTTAATTGTCTCTTTAATTAGGTTTAACTATCAGTCATTTCCAGCTGTCAATCATTTTTGAAGATTAATAACGTTAAACCGCTACTTTTTCAAAGCGAGCAATAGATTCAACATGACCCGTATGGCAGAACATATCCATCACGCCAGCATGAGTCAGACGATAGCCTTGTTCTAACAATGCTTTTGTATCACGAGCAAGGGTCGCTGGATTACAGGAGACATAAACAATGCGCTCAGCATTAAATTTTGGCAAATATTGCATAATCTCCCAAGCACCAGAGCGCGGTGGATCAATCAATAGTGCATCAAAGCCTTGATTGGCCCATGGCTTATCAGTACAGTCTTGCGTCAAATCTTGACTGTAAAATTCAGTATTGTTGATACCGTTGCGACGGGCATTGTCAGCAGCACGTTCGGTCATGGCTTCACTGCCTTCGACACCGACTACTGAGCCTGTTTCACCAACGAGGCGCGCTAGTGGCAAGCTAAAGTTACCCAAACCACTGAATAAATCTAGTACGCGTTCGCCTGCTTTTAAGTCCAATAAGTCGCAAGCAAGCTTGGTCATTTGACGGTTAATCGATAGATTTACTTGAGTAAAGTCAGTAGGGATAAATTCAAAAGTCAGATCATACTCTGGCAATTGATAATACAAACGCCCAAATTGCTCGCTCAAATCATCAGCCTCTGTCAAGGCAATACGTTGGATACTATCAACGCCTTTCGACTGTAGATACAACTGCCAATTACGCGCTGCGAAAAACACTTTTAGTTTGTCTATATCAGCGTCTGATAAAGGCTCTAAATTACGTACGATGAGCGCAACTGGCTGATTACCATCAGGTAGTTCTGGCAGTTGCTCACCCATTGCAAGCTCAAGCTGAGCAATCTTGTCACGGCTCTCTAGGGTACTAATAAGCGTTTTTAGGTTTTCAATCTCGAAACCAATACGTGGATCTAAGATATGACATTCATTTAGCTCAGCCAAGAAATTACTTGAACGCTCACGGAAGCCGACAAGCGCGGTTTCTTTTTTGACGACATAGCGCACGCCCAAACGTGCTTTGGTACGATAACCAAGACGATCACCGACCACAGGGGCCAGCCAATTGTCAGGTTCTGCATTGGCTTGATGCATTAGCATTTCAGCCAGTACTGACTGTTTAAAATTTATTTGTCCATCTGGCTGCCAGTGCTGCAAGTTACAACCACCGCAAGTGCCGAAATGCGGGCAGGGTGGTACAGCACGTTCAGGGTTTGGGTTAGCAGTGATACTAATGGCATCGCCTTCTTCAAAGCTAGCACGGCTGTTGGTTATTTTCACTAAGGCGCTTTCACCTGGCAGCGCAAAGCTAACAAAGATTTTTTTGCCGTGTTTGTCCTCAGCATGGCCTTCAGCAACATCAAAACCATTACCATACACAGCAACACCGCGACCATCATGTGATAAGCCATCAATATTAAATGGGATTGGCTCTGCATCTTTTAGACGACGACGTGTCTTTGATGATGGCTTTGACTTTTTCTTACTAGGCGGAATGACAATCGTTTGGGTCTCGTTTGTTTGGGCTTCATTCGTTTGAGCGTTACTGTTTTGCGCTGACATATCAGATGCTGTAGATGTTTTTGAATCGGTGGGTTGCATAAACCTGCCTTAATAATAAATAACTAGAAGAGGGGAATAAAAAACGACTAATAATGCGAATTCTATAATTCGGGTGCGGATGACCAGTCAGCGATAAACTCTTGATGTCGCGGACTACCGTCAGCTTGGGTATACTTTGCCAGATAGTCATAGCTCTGCTGCTGCCAAGCATCAAAATCTTGTGAAGACAACTGTCCTGTTAGACGTAACCAGCGTAAATAAATAAGCCAAGTATTCATAACATCAGACTCACAGTATATAGATAGGGTCTGCCAGTCACCGCTACTAACAAGCGCGCCGACCATGCTGCCATCCACGTCAGTTTTACCGGGCAATCCATACAGACTTGCGACGATATCCATGGCTTCTCGGCGACTAGCACCGTACTGGCTAAACCGATCCATCAAGTCCAGATGACGCGTATGAAAGCGATTAACATAGTTATCAAAGCGCATGTTTTTAATACGCTCGCCTTCTTCGAATAGCCATGGTGCTGACAAATCATATTGCATGGCGCGATATATCAGTACAGGTATGTCGAAGCCTGAGCCATTCCAGCTAATAAGTTGCGGCAATGTCTCAATGTCGTTAAATGCTCTAAAGAATTTGGCTAGGATTTCTTTTTCACTAAATTTATCGGCAGTCAAAGAAAATAGCGATAACTTGCCATCCTTGATATACAGTGCTGAGATACAGACGATACGCTGTAGTGGCAGGCGCATAAAGTCGTGCCCTGCCTCTTGCGTACGTATCGCTGTCAGCGCGCTTAACGCATCTGCATCATTAAGCTCGGCCAATTGCGGATAGATACGGCGTGTTGCATCGACATCGGCGACAGTCTCGATATCAAAAACCAATATAGGGTCGGATGGTAGCGCTTGTGACATAGATAATCCTGACTATTTATGAGCTTATAGTTAATTCTTTATAAAAGAATAACAACATTAACCTTGCTTGAGGTATTACGTTTACATCTGCATTTGGTCGCTTTGTACTTCCTTTAAATTAACGATACTAAATGGTATTTCTTACGCATTAATTAACTTCTGCGCTGTTGTTATCCGTATTACTATCGTCAACGTTATATAAACCCGTTGATAAATAACGATCGCCACGATCGCAGACAATAAAGGCAATAACAGCATTAGGATTTTCTTTTGCCACTTGGGTCGCTGCCCATGCAGCTGCACCCGAAGATACCCCAGCAAAAATACCTTCAGCCTTCGCTAATTTACGCATATAAACCTCAGCAATACGCTGATCGATATCCATCACTCCATCAATCAAATCTGCGTCAAAAATGCCCGGCATATAAGCTGCTGGCCAACGGCGAATGCCAGCAATAGAGGCTTCTTCGTCAGGTTGTAGACCAATAATTTTGACGTCTGGGTTTTGCTCTTTTAGGTAGCGTGATACACCAGTAATCGTACCTGTCGTACCCATTGAGCTAATAAAATGCGTAATTTTACCTTCTGTCTGTGCCCATAGCTCAGGGCCCGTAGTCAGATAATGTGCTTGGCTATTGTCAGGATTATTGAACTGGTCCAATACAACCCCTTTGCCATTTGCTTGCATCTGCAATGCCAAATCACGCGCGGCTTCTATACCTTCGTCTACTTCAATCAGCGTTGCACCATAAGCAATCATGGCATCTTTACGCTCTTGGGTAGAGTTAGTTGGCATCAGCAATGTTATTGGGTAGCCACGCATCGCAGCGACCATGGCCAATGCAATACCAGTATTGCCACTAGTGGCTTCAATCAACATATCACCAGGCTTGATATCACCGCGCTGTTCTGCTTGATAAATCATATTAAAAGCAGGACGATCTTTCACAGAACCCGCTGGATTGTTGCCTTCAAGCTTAGCTAATACTGTGGCACCATTGGTAATGTGCTCTTGCTCAGGCAGGCGTTGAAGTTTGACCAATGGCGTTTGACCAACACAATCAGCGAGGGTAGTGATTTGAGTAATAAAGTTAGCATTTGACATGGCCGTAGTGGACATAAAGTATCCTTTTCTATTTTTTAAATATGTTTTTAATGGCTTGTTTTTGATGGAAGTGCTGTTCTTATTGTTTGATCATAATTTTAGACAGTCGCTTGGTATATAGGTTTATGGTGATAAGCGAGCTAAAAACGAAAGGCATTAGAGTGCGCTCTCATATGTTATGACTATGAGCGATATATTGTGGTAAATAAAAAGTGGCTTTATTATATCATTTTGTTTTCAGCTGCGCTTATCGCATCAAAGATTAATAGTCACTGTATCAGGTCAGTACTAATGCTACGTTGAAGGTTGCAAAAATAGAGTTGATAGCTTAAAGCCATATTCTCTTTGACACAGAGTAGTTGGTACTCTAATTATAACGTTGTTCATCACATGGAATGCCTAACCAGAACTTAGAGAATCCTGTTAAGATAATCTTGAACTATTTATCAACTGTCTTATCAAAATTAGTGACTTTATTAATGATTAATAGCTTCATTAAGAGTAGCGCCTTACTCAGATGCTCTGATATGACGCGCTGCAAGTATCACGAATACTGACGTTATTACGAAAATTCACGGCAAGAACCTTAGTAGAGAGTGGACCTAGCATGGCATATAAAAAACGTTTCGACACCAGTAGTGCTTATGGTCAGCTGATCATACTGGTGTTTTTGCCTATCTGTGTATTGGCAGCAGTAGGCGGCATCTTGGTATTTCACGAAACCATGCGTGCAAGCGACTCGGAGCAAGAAGTATTGGCCGAAGCGGTACTTATTCGCTATACACCAGTCATAGCTGAACTGATTCCTGAGCTGCTAGAACAAGAGCGCCAGCAAGTAGGGAGTAGTGCTGAGAGGACCCAGCAAGCGGCGATGACGACGCTAGAGGGTATCCAAGATAAGCTTGGACGTATGCAGTCTGAGCAGCATGTACAGCGCATTGCTATTATTAATGAAGGCAATCAAATACTGGCAACCGTCGGTTATGGCCTCAATGAAGAATGGCCTCTAATCAGTGATTCCGCAAGCTTTTTGTCACAACGACCAACGCCTGTAGGTACGGCGTATGGCAGTGTATTGGGAGAGTTTGAAGGGCAGACATTGTGGTTGCTCGTCGATATGGATAATGAGCCGCTCTACATTGCACGCTACCGTATTGCGATGGCGTTAGTGATTACTGGCTTGTTTACTATCTTGATTCTACTACTGAGCCTAAATATCTATTCGAAACGTTGGATTGCCCCCATTTATGAGCTGCGGTTGCAGTTGCAACGTACCCATGTTGATAATTTATACCAACCTGTACCCGTTGAGTCAGATGGTGAGCTGAATTTATTACAGCAAGATCTAGTCAGAACATTGCGCCGCTTACATAGAAGCTTTCAAGAGCTCAAAGACCATGCCGAGCAGACTGAGGATGATTTACGGTTGGCATTTGATGAGATGGAGATGCAAAACATTTCTATTCGAAATGCACGTGATGCAGCGATTTCAACCAGTCAAGCCAAGTCTGCGTTTTTAGCCAATATCAGTCATGAACTGCGTACACCATTGAACAGTATCGATGGTTTTATTAATTTGCTTGCACGTCATGGCGAGCTCAATCCTGAGCAGGACTTGTATGTACAGACTATACGTAAGTCCTCAGCACACTTGCTCGCTTTGGTAAATGATGTCTTAGATTTTTCTAAAATTGAAGCAGGTAAGCTGGTATTGGATCGCCATGAGTTCGATCTCTATGACACCATTTATGATGTGGTCGATATGCTATCTCCTGTCTCTGCGGAGAAGGGTTTGCGCATGGCAGTGCTGTTTTACAATGATGTGCCGATGCGTATCAACGGTGATGCGTTACGTCTTAAGCAAGTATTGACCAATATCGTTGGTAATGCCATTAAGTTTACGGATAGTGGTGATGTGGTGGTGCGTGTGAGCTTAGACGACCACCGTGATAATTATCTGATGATTAGTGTGCAAGATAGCGGAAAAGGTATTTCTCTGGCAGATCAAAAAATGCTGTTCCAAAGCTTTAGCCAAGGCGATCCATCAATCACGCGTCAGTATGGCGGTACAGGGTTGGGTCTGGTAATCTCCAAACAGTTAACACGCTTGATGGGCGGGGATATTGGATTTCATGATAATGCTCAAGAAAATATTGCCAATCAAGGTGCGACGTTTTGGTTTCGCATGCCAGCCCATGTCGATGTGCTAGAGGCAGCCACCGGTCAGACGATCGAATTACCAGTATTAGCGCCACTGGCAAGCGAGACCGATGAATTTAATGTACTGGTTTGGATTAATCATACCGCTTCGATACAAGTGCTCAAGGCTAGCTTGCAGTACTTACCGATTAAGCTGACTCAAGCCAACTCGTTGCCGGGTGTGCTTGAGTCGTTGAAAGAGCACGGTAACTATTGGGATTGGGTCATCGTTGATGATGATACCCAAGACGATATGATGGCGCTCCTCAAGCAAATTCGTCTGCATTATCAAGGTAAGCTTGCTGTGTTTGGCTATCAAGTGGCTGCCGATCAAGCGCTACTCAACCGCTATCATGCCAACATACTTTATGAGCCATTAGACAAAAGACAACTGTATGCGATGCTCGATACTCAAAGCCGTAGTACGCCGCAAAGCCTGCAGGAACCACGCTGGAAAGGGGTCACAGTGCTGGCAGTTGATGACCATTTGCCTAATTTATTAGTGCTTGATGCTTTATTGAGCGAGCTAGGTATTCAGGTAGTCACGGCGAGCAGTGGGTTTGATGCTATCGAGATTATCAGTAAACAACAAACCAAAAACATCAAAACTGCCAAGAGCGATAAGCAAAGCCTATCGAATAAAACGCAACTTTCTAAAGCAGAAACACGTGATGAGATAAATAAGAAAACAAACAGCGCGTTCTATCATGAGGACACGGGCGCTGACGATAAAGCGGGTACGCAAGACAAAGACAATATTGATTTGATATTTATGGATATTCAAATGCCACGTATGTCAGGTCATGAAGCGGCTAAGCAGATTCGAAATATCGAAAATGCGGATAGTCGTATCCCTATTATCGCTCTGACAGCTCACGGGTTAGCAGATGAACGTGACAAACTCATAGCCAGCGGTATCAATGACTATGTCGGCAAACCGATTAGCCAACCTCAGTTATTGCAAGTGCTACAGAAATGGCTTGGTCGCAAGAGTACGACACCACAATTGACCGCGCTGCCCGATACAGATTTACAGAGCTTTGGCTTACAGCATTCTGATTTGCAGAGTGATAATTTACAAGATGCTAATGTACAAGGTGCTAACGTAAAGGATACCGACTCATCAGAAGCTGAGCTAACTGCTATTGACTCGCTGCGCGGTTACTCAATCAATGACAATGGTTTATCGAATGACTTGCTCTCCAACAATGTAAATGGGCAAGAGACTCAAGTCAGTTCAGGTATGTCTTCAGATGACTCAACCGCTACTTATCCAATAATAAGAGGAGACGGGGTAGATCGTAACAGCACTTCTTTCAGTAGCGAGCCGAAAATTACCCGTCCACTATCCCTGAAAAAAATCCGTGATGACTATCTGCGCGATAGTCAGCCTCGTGAAGGCTATAGACGAGATACTGCGCGTGATATTCAGCCGCGCTATGAGAGCTTACGTCTACAAAAACAAGGTCAGTCGCCACTACTACAATCACCAACAAAGTCTATCGATAACTCTCAAGATAAAAGCCCTCAAGACCAAAGCTTTCAAGATAGAACAGCTCACGATAATACGACTTTACACGAGCAAATCAATAATGACCTTAGTAACAACAATATAAGCAAAAGTGATACCTCAAACATTTTAGATTGGCAAGATGCGCTCACTCGTTCAGCGAACAAACCTGAATTGGCGGCCAAGCTTATTATCATGATGATCGATACTATCAATGATGAAAAACAGGCGCTTATTCAGGCATGGGAAGCGCATGACCGCAATATGTTGGCACAAATTGCCCATCGTATACTGGGCGGTAGTCGATATACAGGTGTACCGCAACTGCGTCAGGCTAGCCAAGATTTGGAAGATAAATGTCTGCTGAATGTACAGCATACGACACCTGTGCAATTTGCAATGATTGAGCCCTATTATGAGACATTATTAACGGCGCTAGACAACTTGCAAAAGGTAGATTTATCTTCTTATCCGCAGCTTAATTATCATCGCTTGAGCGAAAATGACATGACGTGGAAAATGATATAAGTTGAGGGTAAGGTAAAGCAGATAAAATCATTCAGGTTCAGAAAGCGATAGGTAGTCTTGTTAGATTTGCTTATCGTTATCAACTAAACACTCTATATCTGCTGTATATGAAACTGACTATAGTATCGTGGCAGTCAGTTATTACTACGGTACAACAAAGACAAGCCTGCTAATATTGTGAATATCAGCACCATATTTATTTTATTCATTAATAAGGATTGTTATGAACGCGATTGCAAGTTACCAGTATGAGACCTTACAAGTTAGTATTACAGACAACATACTGACGGTTACCTTAAATCGTCCACATAAAAAAAATGCCATGAGTTTTCAGGTAATCAATGAGCTGATTAAGTTGGCAGGTCGTATTAGCAAGGACAGAACCATACGCGCGGTCATTCTAAATGGGGCAGAAGGAACGTTTTGCGCAGGGATTGATTTAGGAGACTTAAATCATCCAAAAAACACAGCATTTGCGCTTTGGGAGTTGATTAAGCCATGGCAAAGTGCGTTCCAACGGGTGTGCTTGGTATGGCGTGATCTGCCAGTACCCGTCATAGCAGTATTGGAAGGGTATTGTATCGGCGCTGGGTTACAGTTGGCGTTGGCTTGTGACATACGTGTCAGTCACCCTGACTGTCAGTTATCTATTATGGAAGCTAAATGGGGGTTAGTGCCAGATATGGGACTGACTCAATCGGCATTTGGGGTTCTACGAGAAGATACTCTAAAAGAGCTCGCCATGAGCGCTCGTATCATCGATGCTAATGAAGGCAAAGAGTTAGGCTTGATTAGCCACTGTAATGAGGCGCCTCTTGAACAAGCACAAAAGCTTGCTGCCGAGTTTGCAGAGCGCTCTCCTGATGCGGTGCTAGCAAGCAAACGCGTGATAAATGCGATGTATGATCAACCTGCTAAGACTTTATATAAAGAAAAAGCATGGCAGCTTAAAATGATGCTTGGTCGTAATCGTAAGCTTGCCCTCAGAAAAGCAAAGCAGGCCAGCACCTTATTTGGCAAACGCCAATTCCGCTAAATTTTTGCTATCAGTAAATTTTCTAGTGTTATTTTCGTTTGATTCATTCTGATAAAAGAAATTGCTACCTAAGAAAACCAGACATATTTTGATAAGTTATTTTGACGATTTTTAATTGTTAGCGGTTGTTTCACCATTATCTTACAGCCATTGAAATGCAGGCAGATAGCACGATATAGCATTGTCTGCTTGCACCGATGTGGGTAAAGATGCACTATTGTTGTTAAAGGTATCTATTTTGATTACTAGATAAGCCAGTAAAATGACGAAAGCCTACCTAACAACACGTGCAAGCAATTAAACGTCGAAAAATAAAATATTAAAAATAATAGCCACTATATAAAACGGTCTAAATATGTCTGCTTCAAAACCCTCCCTTCCAAACAAACCTATCGCTTCTGAGCGAGTGCGCTCTGCTGATTTGCCTGTTGCATGGATTATGATGCTTGGGCTGATGGTTGCGGTGGGCCCATTATCAATTGATATGTATCTGCCAGCATTGCCATCGATGGCAGATGATTTCGGCGTTTCAACGGCCTTTATGGCCAACTCTGTCCCCGCATATTTTTTGGGCTTGGTATTTGGGCAGCTATTTTACGGACCTTTCAGCGACCGTGTTGGCCGTGTCAAACCCTTATATATAGGTATGACGTTATACGTTATCGCTTCTATTCTTTGTGCGACCACTGATAACGAGTACGTACTGTTTGCAGGCCGTACTCTACAAGCATTGGGCGCGTGCGTCGGTGCAGTAGTTACTCGTGCCGCAATTCGAGATCGCCTCACTGCCAAACAAACGGCAAAAGCTTTCTCCATCATGATTTTAGTGATGGGCTTAGCACCGATATTGGCACCATCGCTTGGCGCGCTATTCTTACAGTTTTTTGATTGGCACTCTATCTTTTGGTTCTTAGCCGCATTTGGTGCTCTCAACTTGCTGCTTACCAAGTTTTTCTTTTTTGAAACTTTGACCGAAGAAAATCGCAACGTACGCCCTGCAAGAGAAGTGCTCAGTCAATATTGGGACTTATTAAAAGACCCGACTTTTAACTATCCAGCAATTGGTGGCGGATTGTTAATGGGAGCGATGTTTGTCTATATCAGCTCGGCTTCTGAGCTAATTATGGATACTTATGGCGTCTCAGCGACACATTTCGCTTGGTTGTTCGGAATGAATGCGGCTGGTTTTGTAGGTTTGACTCAGTTAAACCAATGGCTTACCAATCGCTTTCGAATACTAAGTATTTTGCGATTTGGGGCGATGATGCAGGTTGTCTCTGCGGGTGTGCTATTTGTGACTGGCTTGCTTTTAGGGACGGATGCTTGGCTACCACTGGTGCTGGCTTGTATTTTCTTTTGTATCGCAGGACTGGGTCTGACCCAGCCCAATGCTTCTGCAATTGCGCTCGCTTTTCAGAAACGCCGTGCTGGTATGGCAAGTGCATTACAAGGCTCGCTAATGTTTTCAGTCGGTATCTTCGGCGGCTTATTATTGAACCTGTTTCCAGTCAATCCAGTCCTCAAGGTCGGTATTGCTCTGTTCTCACTAATGAGTTTCGGTTCTTTCCTGATTTGGAAGATAGACCGTAATCTCAATTTGGACGACGCAGAGTAAAGGCATTTCTATTTTAAGTTAGCTGTATTTTAAAAAGCACTCATGCGTTCACAGCGTATGTGTGCTTTTTTGTGCGCTTTATTTATTTTTATTCAAAGCCAAATTAAATTTTATAGGCGTTTTATATGATGGAATTTATTGATTATAAACGAGTATATATTATTTACGATTATATGCAGCCTTTGCTATATATGGCTTACCTTAAATAATAACCAAACATAATTATTGCAATCGTGAAATTAGGCAAGTACTATCTAGCGTAACTTTCTGTAAGTTAATATGTATAGACATTGCTTAACCTTGCTAGATTGTCAATTAATTAAAATGTAAAACAACGTTAGGTTTCAAGGATAGATTATGAAGCAGTTATATCGAGCGTTACCGATTTTGTTGAGTGTGGGCCTATTTGGCTGTGGTAATTCTGCTACTCAAGAAAATGCAAGCGCACCAGTAAAGGAAAATACAGATAGCTTTGTGAGTAAGCTACCTGATACAGCGCCAACATTGAAAGTTGCCATGACTGGTGATTTGCCGCCTTTTTCATTCCAGGATGACTATGGCAATATGCAAGGCACTGATGTTGATTCAATTCGTGCTATTGGTGAAGAGCAGGGGTTCAAAGTCGAGTTTTACAAAGAAACTTGGCAAGACATGTTCGATAGCGTCGAAACAGGAAAGCGTGATCTAGCGATTTCTGGTATTTCTTACAAAGACGATCGGGCAGTGAGATATGGTCTATCAACACCATACTTTTTCAACCCAGCTACTATCATGTATTTGGAAGGTAAGTTCGATATAAAAGGCTTAAACGATATAAAAGGTCTAAAAGCAGGTACGTTAGAAGGCTCTAAAGAAGAAGACACGCTAAAAGAGATGGGCAGTTCAGTTGAGCTAATTTCAAGACCTACAGCATTTTTGGCGTATCAGGATTTGGTTCAAGGTAATACGGATGTCTTCTTGTACGATATGCCAGTCTTACAATATATCGTCAAAGGCTATCCTGATCATAAAGTGAAAATTGTACCCTATGAAGCTGCAGATGCACCTTCAGCCCAGCAAGTGGTGCTCATGGCAAAAGAAAATACTCAGCTTATCAAAACGGTTAATGAAGGTATTGCCAAACTAAAAGAAAAAGGGACATTTAAAGAAATTGAGGCGCGCTGGTTGGGTGAAGCTGACCCTGCTGAAAAGAGCGACTCTGACACCAACACCAAGCAATTGAACTAAGGAATTCTGAAGATGGCAACCGTACCTAATGTTGACAATAAGCGCTATCAAGGTCTGATTATTTCAATTGCACTATTTTTATCTCTAATCGGTGCTTTGCTGGCGTTTACGTTTTATACCTCAAATTTATTAGAAAGAAACACCGCTTTAATTGACCAAACTAACCAAGTTGCGAATAGTGCACAGGCGGTAATTAAAGATCTTTTCGACTTGGACAGCAGTTATGGTGAGGATACTAACTCTCCACACATACAACGAGTACTAAGCCGTTTAGAACAAAATACTGCGCTAATCACCAGCTCGATTGCTGCTATTGAGCAAGGCAGTACAATCACAGATGCAGAGGGTAATAGCTATGACTTGCCAAAAATTGATAGTCAAGCACAAACTAATATTGCTGCGGCTAATGAGCAATGGAAAGCGCTAGAGCCTAAGATTCAAACATATCTAAAAGATGCTGATAATATCATGGTAACGTCTGCTGATGAATTGACGCAGGCCGTTGAACAGGCGAAGACATCAAGTTTGTTTATTAACGATTCTTTGGATAATTTGACAAAAGACGTGTTCGATAGTGCACAACGTCAAGCAACTACCATTCGCCTTATTCAGGTACTTGGTGTTGCCGCTATCTTTACCTACTTCCTAATCTTCGTATTCTTCTTTGTACGTCGTCTACGTGAGACGGATGCTGAAGCACTTGCCGCTCGCCAAGAAACGCAAGAAATTATGGAAACGGTAAATACGGGTCTTTTCCTACTTGATAAGGACTTGAATATTGGTCAACAGCATTCTCGAGCGCTGAACAATATCATCGGCTCTGATAGCTTGGCAGGGGAGAACTTTACCAATGTCTTGCGTGGCCGTATCTCTGATAAAGACCTCAAGACCACACAGCAGTTTATTGAACAGCTCTATAACCCTCGAGTGAAAGAAAAGCTGGTAGATTCACTTAACCCGTTAAACAAGGTCATGCTGCATAATCTGTCTGACGACAAGAGTCTTGATAATCGCTTCTTGGATTTTAAATTCTCACGTGTTTATGACAATAAAGACATTGCCCGTATCTTGGTCAACGTTAACGATGTATCAGATGCAGTCTACTTAGAACAGCGCCTAGAAAAAGAGCGTTCGCAAAACGATATGCAGATTGAGATGTTAACGACTATCTTGAATGTGAATCCAAAGATTATTAATGAGTTTATTGGTAATACCCAAGCGCATATCGAGAAGATGAACAACATCTTGAAAAATCCTGGTAGCTCACAATACGAGCTTGAAGGCAAATTAAAAGCTATTTATCGTGAAATGCACAGCTTAAAAGGTGAAGCATCAGCACTAAAACTACACAGCTTTACGAAGATTGCTTCTGATGCTGAAGACAAGTTACATGCATTGCAAAACCAAGGTCAGTTGTCTGGTAATGACTTCTTACCATTGGCAGTACATTTGGATGATTTGCTCAGCTTATCGAACACGATTGCGACGTTGGGTGAGCGTATCAACCGCTCAGCACCGACAGCAGCTAAGTCGTCAACCGTACAAGCGCCAATTGCTACCCAAAGTCCAGTAGCAGACCATGCAGCTAGTAATGCTGACTTTGATGGTGGGCTAGATATCGACTTAGACAATGAAGCAGATGACGATTTATTGTCTTTCTACAATGAATTTACAAAAGAGATTGCTGCAAGACAGGGCAAGCAAGTACAGCTAAAAAGTACGACGCTAACCCAAACCAGCATTCCGGCACATCTTGCAAAGCCAATCAAAGAAATCAGTATTCAGTTGCTGCGTAATGCGGTAGTCCATGGTATCGAGTCGCCAAGTGTGCGTCATACTACTGGCAAAACTGACGTTGGGACCATTGATTTGGAAGTGCAAGACAACGGTTCAAACTTTATGCTGGTTGTTCAAGACGACGGACAAGGCATCAACTACGACAGCATCCGTAATAAACTGATTCAAGAAGGTAGTTTCGGTACGGAAGAAGCAAATCAGCTTAGCAAAGGTGACTTGCTCAAACAGCTGTTCTCTTCTGGATTCTCTACCAAAGAGCACTCAGATGAAGATGGTGGCCGCGGTGTTGGACTTGATATCATTAAAGCAAAAGTAAAAGAGTATGATGGCAAGCTTAACGTAAATAGCGAGCTGGGTCAGATGACACGGTTTGTCATTACTTTACCTAAAGCTTAATCAAAATAGTAATTATATTGTCAGGGACGACAAGCACTTCATTAAAGGTAGTAGATAAGTTATGCATAAGTTAATGATTGTTGATGATTCAAATATTATTAGAAACCGTATTCAGCGCGCATACGATTCAGGA
>Ga0209295_1000130_pt1 | contig 81636 bp, 66 predicted proteins | sample Porto_5metaG_FD_187428 | JGI IMG/M metagenome (GOLD analysis project Ga0209295, IMG submission 187428) | Marine algal microbial communities from Porto, Portugal - Porto_5 metaG (SPAdes) (version 2) | ecosystem: Host-associated > Algae > Red algae > Unclassified | place: Portugal: Porto...
TGATAGCAATCGTTGAAGCATAAATAAACCTAGACAAATAATATAGATTGTTTGGTATAACCAATCAGACGTTAAGTACATTATATCGTCAATCTACTATACATGTGTTGCAGCGTTAATGTCGCTTAAAGTGCTACACACCTACCATCCCCACAAAGATATCACTTGTATACATCATGCTCTTTCATACTCCTATGAATCGTCGCCCTGATACAAATATTTTGATATAAGTACTATTACCCAACTGTCATAAATCTATTGCGAAAAACGCAGCCATATCAAACACTTTGATTATTTATTTGCGTCCAACATGCCCAATAATTTTCCGCATACCGATAGTACCTGTATTCACCGTAATAAATTATGGTTTTGCCATTTCATTTTGCGTTTAAAACCACGACAATATGGCTTTGTATCAACATAAGTTCTGACATGATGCAATGATAATAAGAGTGCTGTTATTCAAATACTGTTATAAGGATAAATTATGGCTATTGCTTCAACGCGATCTGCACCTATTGGCTTAGTCATTGGTTGTATCATTTTTGGGTTGGGCAGCTTGATTGTCGCTCACGTCGATATTGGTGGTTGGGCCATGTCGTTTTGGCGATTGGCTGTTTCTGGTATTGTATTTGCGGTATTGGCTAAGATAATGGGCCAACGTATGCCCAAATCAAGACGTGCTATTTTTTATGCGCTACTATCAGGGGCGTTTTTAGGATTGGATTTGGCGCTGTGGCATGAGAGTATTTATGCGGTTGGGCCTGGTATTTCAACGCTGCTTAATAGTCTGCAAATATTTTTCTTGGCTGCGATTGGGTTTATGTATTTCAATGAGCGTCAGTCTATCGTGCAGCTTATTAGTTTGTTCTTAGCCATGATAGGCGTGGCGATGATAGGTAGCCCTGAATTCTCACACAACACTGCTGCGACTTGGGGCTTTGTCACTGGTATTGTATCAGGAGCGATGCTAGCGGCATCAATGACCTTTATCCGCAAAACGCATGACACTGAACCGACGCCTATATTTATGCTCATGCAGCTAATCAGTATTGGCGGTGTCTTAGCCATGATTATACCGATGTTTGTATTTGACACAGGTAATATCCTACCCAATACATGGTCTGAGATTGGCTGGGTGCTTATCTATGGTACAGTGATGCAGTGCTTGGCATGGGGATTGATTGCCTACTCTATTCCTAAGCTTTCGTTGGCACTGACTGGACTGCTATTATTGACTGAACCTATTGCAGCCCTTGTCATTGACTATAGCTGGCTGGACAAACCGATTAACACTTTACAGTGGAGTGGCGCACTATTAACGATGCTTGCTATTTACTTAGGCTCATTGAAACCAAAACCACGCGCACTTCGCCGCTATCGATTTTTTTCAAGATTTTATAAGCGAGATTATAAATAGAAATTTAAATAACACCTCACTTTGAACCGATAGCTTCATTCCAAAAAAAAACCAAAAAAAAAACCAAAAAAAAAGAAAGCCTAATCCCAGTTATTCTGAGATCAGGCTTTCTTTTTTATTTAGACTTTAGATAGTTACATCAATGATTAAAACGCTATCTGCAATGCAACGTTTCCACCTTGATCATCGTAGTTATCTCGCCATTCACCGCGATAGCCTGCCGAGAGGGTCATATTGGCTGTTGGCATATAGCTAATACCAATTCCAGCAATGCCTATCTCTTGACTGATTTCTTGTCCAACAGTAGTAAACTTTTCGTCTGGCACACTAATAAAGCTTGCTGTAATGTCAGAGCGTTGATCACCATTCTCAATAGCGGCAGCCAACTGACCTGTCAGTGCGACTTTCGGTGTTAGCGCTTGCGACAGTTTTATACCTGCTGTCCAACGCATAGATTCATAGGTGTTTTCATCAACTTCGAAGTTGTAGACCCCAGCACCTGTTTCACGGTAGCTGTCACTTTTTGCTTGGGCATAATTAACTTGTGCAAATGGAGTAATGTTACGATCTTGCGTTCCAATTCGATGACCAATGCCAAATCCTGCTTGGAGAGTATCCATATCATAATCAGACTGAGCAACGGCATCTGTTAGAATGCTCAATTGACGCTCACCTTCGATATTGCTTCTACCCGCCCCAGCATGGAAGTTGACCTGAGTAGCATCACTCACGTCATAATTCCCATAACCTAGGACTTGCCAACTTTTTGCGCTCATTTTATGGTTCAGGTTTTGGCTATCGCTATGAACATCACTGTCGTTATAAGAGACAGCCATACCAAGACTTAAATTACTGTTAATCGGAGCGTCAATACCAACGATGCCACCATAGCTATCAGCATCATAACCTGTAACACCATCTTCTTCATCTTGATCAATATTGCTACCAAGCGCCTGTGCCCAAAGTCCACGCTTAGAAGAGCTCAAGCTATGCTCAGTAATAGCATTACTGATAACGATATTGGCATCCGTAACTATACGATTGCTAGCACCCATCAGTAAGGGTTGTAGCTCATTGACAGCAGCAGCAACCTGAGGTTGGTCGAAACCTATAGTACTACTGATAAGCGTATCAGCAAATTCATCATTGTTGTTAGCCAGTCTATTGTCAATGCTACGATCTAGAACAGCAGCAAGACTAAGTCCGGTACGATTTGCTTGACTCTGGATAGTATCAACGAATTTGTCTTGGCGCACCATGCTTAGATTGACAGCATTAGAAGTACTATAGTCTGCCAAAAAATTAACCAATTGGCTGTTATCAGTGATGGTTTTAAATTCACCAGTAAGAGTGTTTGCTTTTACAATTTCACTCCAAACGTTCTCGCTAGTTAGTCTCTGTACCGCTTCTGAAGCATTGATATTGAGCTGTCCCTCTGTGATATTAGCATTACCATTCACGACGAGCTGACCGTAGTCATCAATGCTGTTGAGCCCAATGCCAAGGACTTCACCCTCTACCATAGTGTAGTCACCGTTTAGCTGTAGGATACCTTGATTGATATTGGTCGCGCCAGTCCACGCTTTGTTGATACCCGTATTCATAGTCAGGGTACCTTCACCTGCTTTAGTGAAGCTACCTATACCTTTGATTACTGCATTATTAAATACAGATACATTGTTACCAATCGTATCGATAGTTCCACCACCAGCCTCTAGATTTATAGTATCACCAGCCATAAAACTGTTAAAAATGGACGATGAACTTGCTGTTAATCTCAAAGTACCATTGTCGAAGTTTATTATTGATGTGCTAGATGGATCGTTATTAAAAAAATTATTATAATAAATATTATTAGTACTAACCTGCCCACCATCGTTAATCGTTAAAATACTATCATCGAATAAAGCGATCTGGTCAGATGTGAGTATTGAACTAGCACCAGTGATCATTACTTCGCTTTGTCCCTGTGAGGATAAACTTCCAATATATAGATCATTAGTATTATTAAACGCTCCCCCGTTGCGAATGGTTAACTTACCACCATTAGTGAAAATCCCTACATATGTATAGTTAGCATTCAAAATAGTACCAGGATTTTCTATCACATCATCAATTGGCTCATAGCTAAATACTGTCGTTTCACCATTACTATAAGTAGTTGCCTGCGCAGTGCTGCCCACCGCCATGCCTAGCAGTGCTATAGACAAGCCAGAAAATAGGATTGATGATTGCTTGTTTTTAGTTGCTGAACGACCAGAGGACTTACCCTGTGCTTTTGCAAGCTCAGACACACATTGATAAACACCTAAAGAACAATTAAATACAATGCGGTAGATATGATTCATACTGATAATCCTTTCAGTTATGTTAAATCGGAAATAGAATTATCAATATATAACGATATGTACTTTTTCTGTTATTAAAACCTACCAAGATGTTAATAAATCTGATAATAGGTGTTTTTTTAGTGATAAACGGTGTACTTACGAAATTTTGTACAATATTTTTATACAATCCTACACCTACCTATGATCTTATTTTTTTGGGATAGTTTTTTAAACTAAAAAATTGCTTACAATTGTTTTAACCGCCAACTGAAGACTAGATTTTATGAAAAAATCTTAAGTTAAAAAAGAAACTGGTACTAAATGAATATTCATTGATGGAAACTATCATACAATGTCATCAACATGTGAGTAGCACTCAGATTGATGAATATCGAGCAATTGGACAAAGCCGCGATAGAGAAACTATAAAAATACACCTACCCTATAATACCGATGAATATATGCTCGATTTTAAAGTCACTATGTAGGAGGTTTGGTTCATGATAATCAAATTGTAATTGAATTGATTCATAGGTCAAGCTAACGGGCTTATATAGTTGGTAAATTCTACGAATCAGAACTATCAAATCTCTACAGCAGAAAGGTTCACTGCTAACCATGCTTGCCATACAAAAAAGCGCCCATGCTATCGATAGCATGGGCGCTTTTTGTTAGATGAGATATGCTTTGACCATCTTTATCTGATAGGCGCTAACTTCAATCTCATCAGTATTACTTATTTCGCTTCAGAACTTTGGTTAAACAAGGCATTTAACACGATAGCAGCTAAAGTAGCAGTACCGATACCGCCTAAATCAAAGCCACCTAAATGCAAGCTAAAGTTACCAGTACCCATAATGACCGTCACTGCCGCGATGATTAGATTGCTGTTTTTACTAAAATCAATATGACTATCGATCCAGATTTTTATCCCAGCAACCGTGATAAGACCAAAGACAACAATAGAAGCACCGCCCAATAGAGCCGCTGGGATAGTCTGAATAATCGCACCAAACTTTGGTGACAGTCCCAATATAATAGCAACCAACCCTGCTACGACAAATATCGTCGTGCTATACACTTTGGTAACCGCCATAACACCGATATTTTCAGCGTAAGTAGTAACACCTGTACCACCAAATCCTGCCGAAAAAGTCGTGGCTAAACCGTCCGCCAAAAATGCTCGGCCCATATAAGGCGTCACACGAGCCTTGGTCATGCCCTCTACTGCCTTAAAGTGCCCTAGGTTCTCAGCCACCAAAATAAAGGCCACAGGTGCAATTAGAATAATAGCGCTCATCTCAAAGCGCGGCGTATGAATGCTTGGTAGTCCAAACCATGAAGCAGCAGCTACTGTACTAAAATCAATCGCAGTACCAAAGCCTAGAATATTGGTCATGACAAAATAAGCAACGTACGACAGTACCAGACCGACAAGTAGCAACAGACGACGCAACATACCGCGAGTAAATACTGCAACACCACTAATGAGCAATACGGTTAAGGTCGCCATCCAAGCATCAAACTGATTGGCAGACACCCCTTGAATGGTCACTGGCGCCAAGTTAAGACCGATAATCATGACAATCGCACCCGTCACAATAGGCGGCATCAAACGCTCAATCCAACCTGTACCCGTCTTCATCACTAGCAGACCAATCAATGCATAAATGATACCGCAGGCCATAATACCGCCTAGCGCAACATTTAGATTGTCATTGAACCCTGCGCCTGCATAAGCGGTCACCGCGATGACTGGACCAATAAAAGCAAAGCTTGATCCCAAGTAGCTCGGCATGCGCCCACCGGTAATCATAAAGAACATTACCGTACAGATACCAGACATCAAGATAGCTAAGTTAGGATCAAACCCCATCAATAAAGGCGCAAGCACGGTTGCACCAAACATCGCAAAGGTATGCTGTATACCGAGCAATACGCTTTTTGACGGAGGTAGATAGTCGTTGATACCTACTGGATCACGATCCAAGTCGCCCTTATAAGGACGCCATGTCGGGAACCAACGGCCATTTTCAAAATCTGGATTGTGCGGATAATTGATAGCGGCTGAATCAATGCCTGCAGACTCCAAGGCATTTTGAGTCGATAGATCTTGAGCGCTATTGTCTGACGCTGATGAAGGGTCTTTTTGAGATGGCATGCGCGCTTGTCCTATGTGAGCTAAGCTAAAGTAATAGGCTGGGGCGTGTTGAATATTCGACCATGGCATTGACAGAGACTATTTGTGAATGTTCAATACGCCCTTGAATAACTGATAAAATAAGAATATTAATAAATGGACATATTTCTAAGGGCTTGTATAAATAGCAGAACGTTGAGTCTTTCTATCTATAATATGTCATCCCAATTCATTCATTTATGTTGTAATATGACAAACCAAAAGTATTATTTGGTATGATAACCATATCTTGCTAGATGTATGAATACGGATATGTCTGACTGAAAAAACTAATCTTTTTTAATCCGTCTTATTTTACGATGATAACCAACTTACAGGATGTTACATAGTTGTTGACTGCGAGCATGATAACGGAGTTTCAAAATAAATAAAAGTTATTATTCAACTGCCCTCAGTGCTCATTTACCTTATAACCTTCATAAATAGTGTCTCGCGCCCACCTATCAATGGTGACTAGGAGCGATGGCTGTCTATTATATTTTTCACAAAAGCGCCCAATGCCATAGATAAAATAGGCTAAAGCGCTTAAAATTTTTGGTGACTTATTATGATCAGTGTTTTTGATTTATTTAAAATCGGCATCGGCCCATCCAGTTCGCATACAGTCGGACCGATGGTCGCTGCAAACTTATTTTTGACCTCGCTAACTGAGCAGATGGAACTGACTGCGGTTAAGACCATTGAGATTGAACTATATGGCTCTTTGGCAGCGACTGGAAAAGGCCATGCAACAGATACCGCTATCTTGTTAGGACTGCTTGGACATACGCCTAGCACGATAGACACACGTATGACCAGTAGCTACCTATCTCCTATTTTCTCTGACAAAATTCTCAATGTATCAGGCACGCATACGATTGCTTTTGATACAGAGCAAGACATCTACTGGTATGACGATACTGTGCTGCCTTATCATCCTAATGCATTGACGCTACGCGCTATCTCAACTGAAGGCGTTCGCTATCAGCAGACTTATTATTCAGTCGGTGGCGGTTTTGTCATCAATGAAGAAGATGCAACTAACCCAGACGAAGATCATGCCAGCCCAACCATCGATAGAGTTCCCTATCCGTTCAATAACGCAGCAGAGCTACTAGAACAATGTCGTGAGCATGACTTGAGCATCAGCGAATTGGTACTGGCAAACGAATGTCACTTCCATGCTAAAGAAGAAGTATTCGCTTATCTAGATAGCATTTGGGAAGTGATGCAAGACTGCGTCAAACAAGGCTGTGAAAATGGCGGTATCTTGCCGGGCGGATTAGATGTAAAGCGCCGTGCCCAAGATTTGCATACGCAGCTGTGTGCTGAAAAAGACCAACCTATCACCAAAACTGATAAATTAGCCGCCATGGATTGGGTCGATTTGTACGCGCTCGCTGTCAATGAAGAAAATGCCAATGGCGGCAAAGTAGTCACTGCTCCAACCAATGGCGCAGCAGGTATCATTCCTGCCGTACTGCATTACTATCGTGACTTTTTGCCCAACTACAGCCAAGATGGCGTTCGTAAGTTTTTGCTAAACGCCACCGCTATCGGTAGCCTTATCAAGCAAAATGCTTCAATCTCTGGTGCTGAAGTTGGTTGCCAAGGTGAAGTTGGTTCGGCATGTGCAATGGCAGGCTCTGCACTGGCAGAAATCATGAATGGCACGCCAGCCAAATGCTTAAATGCAGCTGAGATTGGTATTGAGCATAATCTAGGCCTTACTTGTGATCCTATTGGCGGACTGGTACAAGTGCCTTGTATCGAGCGTAATGCGATGGGCGCAGTTAAAGCAATCAATGCAGCACGTCTAGCCTGTAGAGGTAATGGTCAGCACTTCGTCTCTTTAGACAAAGCGATAGAGACGATGAAGCAAACAGGTGCCGATATGTCTGATAAATATAAAGAGACGGCACGAGGCGGCCTGGCGGTTTATGCTGATAATAGAATCCCTACAGCAACGCGCGGCGTCAGTGTCAACTACAGTCAATGCTAATCCGACTTCTCGAGAAATAATTTACTAACAATAAACACGTAAAAAGGCCTCTAATTCGTTAGAGGCCTTTTTGTCATGTATAACTGCTTTTATAACTGGTTTATCGTCTATATATTGCTATCAATATTATTCAGCAGTTTTTGATACCACTTCGTTTAGAATCCAAACTGGCTGTACGACATTAGAGCCCTCTGCTGTTACTGCTTCTTGACGTACATCTAGGACATAACGATAGTTCGGCTCATAGGTAAAGCCTTGAATATTACCGTTTAGCGTGGTGTAATTTTTCTGATAGGTCTGACGATACTGCAAGCACTGTGATTCGACCATGCTGCCATCAGTAGCAGTCAGGTCACATACTGCTTTACGCGGTGCGATTTCTACTTCAAAACTTGGGATGTTTACTACTTTTACATTCATAGGTTGTCCTTCAACAACCATCGTGCGCTCATTGTCCATACCCATCGTAGAGCAACCAGAAAGAGCAAAAGTTGTCATCAATGCTGCAAGTGCTAATTTCTTCATTATTCAATCCTCAGATAATTTATTATTGATTCTTTATTGATAGCTTAGTTACTGGCTCATTTATTGATTTAGCTAGTAATTCATTGTTACTTAGATAAACTTATTATTTTGAACACCTTATCTTGCTTTGCTACAAGCTAATAAGGTTGTTTGCTTCTTACTGAAACCAGTATAGGTCGCTAGTCGTCCTACCCTCTATGACTGCTTTGTAAAGTAACGTCAGCTTTTGCAACTGATGTTAATGAAGCGTATTGAATAGCAGAGTTATTTGCTACTGTGCAGAGGTTTGACATCAAAAAGCCAGAACAATATTTGTTCTGGCTCCTATATAACTACGCAAATTCTGTTTTTTTTAAAATGACTAGCTACGATAATCAGCATTTATTTTAACATAATCGTATGATAAATCGCAGGTATATACCGTATCACTGGCATTGCCACGTGCAAGATCAATATGAATGGTAATCTCAGGTCGGCTCATGACTGCTTTGCCCGCCTCTTCTGTATAGCTGGGTGCGACACCGCCATTTTGACAAATCATCACCTCGTCTAGGTACACATCGACTTGCTCTGTGTCTAGGTCTTCAATACCAGCATAGCCCACTGCTGCTAATATGCGTCCCCAGTTAGCATCACTGGCAAAGAATGCCGTTTTTACCAAAGGTGAATGTGCGACTGCATAAGCCACATCGCAGCATTCTTGCGTGGTTTGACCGCCAGTCACTTTGACCGTCATGAATTTAGTAGCGCCTTCGCCATCACGTACAATCAGTTGTGCCAGACGAACAAACACATCAGCTAATGCATCGAACACAGGCTGATAATGTGGATGCTCTGGACTATCAATCACCTCTGAGCTAGCAGCACCTGTTGCAATCAACACACAACAATCATTGGTTGAGGTATCACCATCAACAGTAATGCGGTTGAAAGACTGCTCATTGATAGCGCTTAGCATTTCTTGTAATAAGTCAGCTGCGATGTTGGCATCTGTCGCCACATAGCCCAGCATAGTCGCCATATTTGGGCGTATCATTCCTGAGCCCTTAGACATGCCAGTAACATGATAGCTAGTACCTGCTACGTCAATTTTTTGGCTGGCTAATTTAGGAATAGTATCTGTCGTGCGAATGCCATTAGCAGCGGCTAGCCAGCTATCTGGCGCTAGGTTAGCCAATGCATTATCCAAACCTGCGATGACCGCATCACTATTTAACGGCTCACCAATCACGCCGGTAGAGAATGGCAATATTGTATTGGTATCTACACCAGCCTTTTTAGCCAATGCTGTACAGATTTCAACGGCGCGGCGCTTACCATCAGCGCCCGTACCTGCATTTGCATTACCCGTATTGGTGACTAAATAGCGCGGGCTGACCTTAGAAAAATGCTCACGCAATACTCGCACTGGCGCGGCACAAAAGGTATTTTTAGTGGTGACAACCGCAGTAGTAGCCTTATCCGATATTTCGATAACTACTAGATCGTCGCGGTCTTTGTAGCGAACGCCTGCCGCTGTGGCACTGAGTTTGATACCATCGATAGGATAGATAACATCAGGTACTGATACATTTCCAACAGCCATAATAAAATCCTTATTTCTCAATTTTTATCGTTATTTACGGAGTACGAAGTGATAAAGATATAGTCAGTTCAAGATTACTCAGATACAAGGAGAGCTAGCTACAGTGTTACAACCAGCAGACTGAACAAGCTAATCATCGTATCTAATTGACATGAGATTGACTATATATAGGTATCACGGTATATAAGTATTACGGTTTCTTTAAGTCAAATGCCGACCAAATCGGTGCATGGTCAGATGGTTTCTCCATAGCACGTAGCTCATAACTGATACCAGCATCGATACATTTATCGATTAGATCTGAGGTACATAGGATATGATCAATACGTAACCCGCGCTTAGGTTCATCATTGAAGCCGCGACTGCGATAATCAAACCAACTGTATAACTCGGTGCTCTCTGGATAATGCAGACGGTAAGTATCTGTCAGCTCACGTGACATCAATGCTGAATACCATTCGCGCTCTTCCGGCAGAAATGAGGTTTTTCTGTTTTTCAACCAACGCTTGGCATTAACTTCACCAATACCAATATCGATATCTTCTGGCGCGATATTCATATCACCCATGACGATGATCGAACGACCTTCAGATTTTAGCGTATCAATATAAGCCATCAAGTTGGCATAATAAGCGCGCTTCATTGGAAATTTGGTCGGGTGATCTTGGCTCTCTCCTTGCGGAAAGTAACCATTGAGCACATCCACTTCACGACCTTCAAACTCATAACGTGCATGGATAAAGCGCTTTTGGGCTTCTTCATCTTCGCCAGGGAAGCCTTTTTGTACAAACAGAGGTGCAGCTTTGGATAATAGTGCAACGCCGTAATGCCCTTTTTGTCCAAAATACTCGACGTGGTAGCCTAGGCTTTCGATATCGCTAAGCGGAAATTGATCATCATGAACCTTGGTTTCTTGTAGGCCCATGACATCAGGATCGATTACCTCGCGCACCGCCTCGAGCTGATGCTGACGTGCACGGATACCATTGATGTTAAAACTGACAAAACGGGTCATAAACTGTCCTATACTGATTGGTTAGAATATAGCGCTCTATAAATAGGTGAAATATAAACGACTATGATAACAAATGTAAGCGGTTCTAGCGGTTGCATGGCCTGATATCTTGAGCTAGAGTAACTCTATTATAAGCACTATCTATTATTGGTCTATCTGAAACACTTTTATTCAACAATACTTATTAAAAATATTGAGCATCGCTATGACAACAATTAAGCAAAAAAATACGACATCAGCCATGAATGATGACACCAAACCATTATTTGCTAAAGATTATAACGTCTATATTAACCATACTGATGCTGGCGGTATAGTCTATCACGCCAATCATTTGGTGTTTTTTGAAAACTGCCGACGCGACTGGTTTACTGAGCTGGGCTTAAATGGCTATTTTTTGCAGACTGATAGCGGTGAAGTGCAGCATTTTGTCGTGAGTCAGGCGGACTTGCAATACAAAAGAGCCATTCTATTAGATGAGGTGATCAGCGTACGTATTGATAAAGTGGAGCTAAAACCTGCCAGTATCATATTTTATCAAAGTATCTATCGCAATCTACCGAATCATAGTACTACCGAAACAGATGATAGCCAGCTACTAAGCAGTACCAAAATCGTTATTGCCTGCGTACAAAACCTCGTCAAACCAGAGCCAATGACTAATGATGAAATAGGCAGCGATAAACCAGATACTTCAGCGACAACCCCACCAATGCGTCCTATTCGTGTACCAAAAAAACTGCGCGTTACGATCGAACAAGCTATCGACGAGCAAGTAAATGGTTAGCAGTAGAACTGCTATGAGCATAAATACGGGTAGAGTGTTGCTTGAATTTGATAATCTATGGGTACATAGCCAACGGACGATCAATGCTCAAAGCATTAAAAGTAGCAAAGAAGCCTCGAATAAAATCTCTATGCCGTCTAGCATTTATCAAAAATGGACAAGCAAGCTAACCGCAAACGCTTCACTGGATAAAGAGCCATCAACTCCTGATCGAACGCTAATAAGCGGTGCGAGCGGTACGCTACTGTCAGGGCAAGTCACTGTTTTGACAGGAGCGTCTGGTAGCGGTAAATCAGTACTATTGCGAATATTAGCAGGATTATTACCAATGAGCAGCGGTACTGTTCGTTTGGATGATGGCACGTTGAGTAATGTTTATCATGATATTTATGAGACTGCACCTGTACTGTGGCGCAAACAAGTTGCCCTACTTGCTCAGCATCCACAGCTGTTAGACGGCAGTGTCCTTGAAAACTTACAAATGCCTTATCAATTGCATGCTCATCAATCGCAGACTTTTGATAGAGACTGGCATGTTGCTCAGCTTGAACACTTAGATAGAAGTGCAGATTTTTTGCTACAAGACGCCAAGCACTTATCTGGTGGCGAGCGCCAACTGGTCAATACATTGCGTCTATTACAACTCAGTCCAAAAGTTCTATTGCTAGATGAACCAACTGCCGCTTTGGACATGGACACTTCAGCACAGCTAGTCAACTTACTTATCAACTGGTTGCACACAGATGCACAGCGCACACTCCTATGGGTAACTCACGACACAAAAGATATTATGCCTTTGGCAAATAGACATTGGCATATGCAAGCAGGTGTGCTCACCGCAGACTCTTGAATAACTTTTATTCAGAAATATTTGCTCAAGTGATTAAGTCGTCGCTTAGTTACTAAGACAATTTAGCACGTTAATAACCTTAATCCTCACCTTGTATTATTACCATAATTACTTCCTAAATAAGCTCATACGAGTGGTACGAATGATATGCAAATTTTTCTCACTTATAGTGATATTGCTCTTGCTAGCAGCCTAATTATCATTGTATTACTCATCTCTTGGCGCTTACGGTTAAGAATAAGCAAGACCCTTTTAATAGCGGCATTTCGTACGATCATACAGCTGAGCTTTATTGGGCTGATACTGGCGTGGATTTTTGCACGTGAACAATGGTATGAAGTGCTACTTATCTTAACGGTCATGACTTTAATTGCAGGAATTGCCGCCAAAAATCGCGTTAAACGCAGCTATAAAGGGTTATTAATAGATACGTTATTGGCAGTCGGTATCTCAGCAATATTAGTAACGGCGATTGCGATTATAGCGATTTTGAATGTGCGGCCTTGGTATACACCGCAATTTATTATTCCTATATTGGGTCTGATATTAGGTAACTCTCTGACTGCCATTTCGTTGACGAGCAATCAATTGATTGAATCCTTTCATGAGCAATCAGGGCGTATAGAGATGATGCTCAGTCTATCTGCTAAGCCATTCGAAGCCGTCCATGAACAGATAAAAGCAGCTATCACTAATGGCATGACCCCAACCCTGAACTCTATGCTAGTCGTCGGTATTGTTAGTTTACCAGGCATGATGACGGGTCAAATCCTAGCGGGCGCCGATCCCTCTCAAGCCGTACGCTATCAAATAGTCACTATGTTCCTGATATGTGTCAGCAGCACGCTTGGCTGCACTATCAGTGCATTACTCATTTATCGAAGATTCTTTAACAAAAAAGATCAATTCATTTTACCGCAATGATTTTGGCATCTACATTCGTTTTTATTTTATCAACTCACCAATATTAGTTATTTAATCATTCATTTATGAGATAAAAGAACCGATATATTCTTATAAGTTAATATATGTACTGATCAGTATCGCTTACTGTTATTGTTTTAGACTAAATTCATGCTAATGTATTGCTCAAATGTATCGTTTTTTTGATACTTTATTTGTAAGTTGCAGATAAATATTTTTAGAACGAGCATTATTTTTATTACAGAACTTTTTATTTATTTGTTCTATTTAATGCTTTATATAAATACTCATTGAATAAAATGCTGTGACAATAGCAAAAAAATTAGCTATTAATCAATAGACAGGGATGCTATTGAATATGGTATATACCACTTAAATAAGTGGTGGTTTGTACTATTGATAGATTGACAACTACCTTTTCAAAATACTTTAGCCTATATCAAATCGCAAGGATGCTAACTATGATATCGAACAAACCTTGGCTTTCTCAATATCCAGCCGGTGTGCCAAAAACCATTAACCCCGATAGATATAGCAGCATCATGGAACTGTACGAAGAATGCTTCGATCGCTTCCGTGGACATCCGATGAGCATTTGTATGGGAGTGACTCATACCTATGGTGATATTGATAACGCTTCAATGGCAGTCGCTGCTTGGCTACAGAACCAAGGCTTGCCAAAAGGTAGTGTCGTCGCTCTCATGATGCCAAATGTTCCACAGTATCTACCAACCATGATTGGGATACTGCGTGCAGGCTATGTATGTACCCCTGTCAACCCACTATATACTGGCCGAGAATTACGCCATCAGCTTAACGATTCTGGTGCTCAAGCAATTTTTGTGGTTGATAACTTTGCCCAAGCGCTTGAACAAGTCATTGAAGAAACGGCTATCAAACGTGTCATCCTATCGAAGATGGGCGATATGATGGGTTTGAAAGGTATTTTGGTTAATACGATTATTCGTCAGGTCAAACGCTTAGTACCCAAGTACAATCTTAACGACCCTAAATACCATGTCACTAAATTCCCTGAAGTATTGAAAAAAGGTAAAAACCTACCTTTTCAGCAACCAAAAATGTCTTTGGATCAAAAAGCATTTTTACAATATACAGGCGGTACCACAGGACTCTCGAAAGGCGCTATTTTGTCACAGCGTAATATCGTAGCAGCAGCGATGCAATCAGAAGCATGGACTCGCCCTATCACATCAGAAATCAACGAAGTATATATCAATATGGTGATGGCGCTGCCGCTCTATCATATTTTTGCATTCATGCTTAGCCTACTTGGTATGCGCTCAGGCTATACCTTTATACTAGTACCTAATCCACGTGATATTCCTGGATTTGTTAAAACCTTATCAAAACAACCGTTCCATATTTTCCCTGCGGTTAATACCCTCTTTAAAGGACTGCTCGATAATCCAAACTTTAAAGATTTGGACTTTAGCTCTTTACGTATCTCACAAGCTGGTGGTATGGCGGCTACTGAGCAAACTGCGAATCGCTGGTTAGAAGTGACGGGCTGCGCGATGATCGAAGGTTGGGGTATGACAGAAGGCGTTGCAGTTGGTACCGCCAACGTTATTACCAATCGTGAGTTTAACGGTACTATCGGTGTACCAGCACCTGGCGTAGATGTCATCATTATTGATGAAGATGGCAAGCATGTAGGTTTAAACGAAGGGGGCGAACTATGTATTAAAGGCCCTAACGTAACCTCTGGATATCTGAATAGAGACAGTAGTGCTGATTTTACTAGTGATGGTTATTTCCGCACTGGTGATATCGTCAGCATGAATGATCAAGGCTACATCAAATTATTAGATCGCAAAAAAGACATGATCTTGGTTTCAGGATTTAACGTATTCCCGAACGAAATCGAGTCCGTGATGCTTGACTGTGACGGCATTCTTGACTGCGCGGTGATTGGTATTCCTGATAGTCATCAAGGTGAAGCGGTCAAAATATACGTAGTACCTGAAGACAATAACGTTACCAAAGAAGTCATTACAGACTTTGCATTAGATAATCTAACGGGTTATAAGTGTCCGCGTCACATTGAGTTTGTGAGCGACCTACCGAAGAGTAATGTTGGTAAAGTGCTTCGTCAAAAATTGCGTGAAAAACACAATGCAGACCATCCACAAAGATAAACGAATATCAAAGTTTTAATTTTTCAAAAATTTGATTTTATTTTCACTAAAGAGCATTTTACATTTAATGTAAGATGCTCTTTTTGTATATTCATGTTATGTCATTCAATTATAAAATTTCTCTATTACCATTACTACAAATCTACCTTTGTATTGAGTTATATGACATTTTTTGAATAAATTTCATGTTAATTACTTGATAAGAAAGTAAATTACTTGTCTAGGCATTTTATAATTATTCAACATATATTTTTTCATTTATCAAATTTAACTGTAAACTATCAAGTTCTTGTATAAGAATAACAGGCACGGTTGTATTTATGTTAATGTATTGCCAAAATGTGTCACTATACTTTCTGTTATTTTGATCTTATATAATTATGACTCATATCGATTGATTAGCAGTATTACTAGTAGCTATTTTCATTACCAAAACATTAATTGGTTTTTTAATCTGATGAGATATTTATGCTCTGTGGTTAAATCAAACTTTATAAGGGCCCCGTATTTTAGCAGTATGTGAATATATAGGATAGCACTCGACAATTTCTTGCTAACGGAACAGCAATATAAATTGTTGACATGGATGTGACTACTTTTTTATAGAGCCTTAATTTATTTTAATATTTAAGGACGCTAATCATGACTGTAGATAAACCTTGGCTTGCTCAATACCCAGAAAATGTACCCAAGACGATTAATCCGGATCAGTATGAAAGCCTTATAGAGTTATATGAAGAGTGTTTTAACCGCTTTCGTATGCATCCGATGACTATCTGTATGGGTGTTACGCATACTTATGGTGATGTTGATAACGCTTCACTGGCAGTAGCAGCATGGTTACAGGCTCAAGGTTTACCTAAAGGTAGCGTAGTGGCTCTGATGATGCCAAACGTTCCACAATATCTACCGACTATGATTGGTATTCTGCGCGCAGGTTACGTTTGTACTCCAGTAAACCCACTATATACGGGTCGCGAGTTGCGTCATCAATTGAACGACTCGGGCGCTCAGGTTATTTTTGTTGTTGATAACTTTGCTCAAGCCTTAGAGCAAGTTATTGAAGAAACCAATATCAAACGTATCGTGCTATCGAAAATGGGCGATATGATGGGTTTAAAAGGTATTTTGGTCAATACGGTTATTCGTCAGGTCAAACGCTTGGTTCCAAAGTACAACCTAAACGATCCTAAGTATGACGTTACTAAGTTCCCTGAAGTTCTAAAGAAAGGTAAGAATCTACCGATTCAAGCGCCAAAAACCACCCTACAACAGAAAGCTATTTTGCAGTATACAGGTGGTACGACTGGGTTATCTAAAGGTGCTGTCCTAACACAACGTAATGTCGTCGCTGCTGCTATGCAGTCAGAAGCATGGTATCGTCCTGTTACTTCAGACATCAATGAAGTCTATATCAATATGGTTATGGCATTACCGCTATATCATATTTTTGCCTTCATGCTGAGTCTGCTCGGTATGCGTTCAGGTTATACCTTTATCCTAGTACCTAATCCGCGCGATATGCCAGGGTTTATTAAAACTTTATCAAAACAACCATTCCACATCTTCCCTGCTGTAAACACTCTATTCAAAGGGTTACTTGACCAGCCAAACTTTAAAAACTTAGATTTTAGTTCATTACGTATCACTCAGGCTGGTGGTATGGCGGCAACTGAGCAAACCGCAGCACGTTGGTTGGAAGTAACTGGCTGCCCTATGGTTGAAGGTTGGGGTATGACGGAAGGTGTTGCGGCAGGTACTGCTAACGTGATTACTGATCGTAAATTCAACGGTACTATTGGTATACCTGTTCCTAGTGTCGATATCATTGTAGTAGATGACAGTGGCAAACGTGTGGGCCTAAATCAGGCAGGCGAAATGTGTATTAAAGGCCCAAATATTACGTCTGGTTACTTTAATAAAGACAATACCAATGATTTCACAAGCGACGGCTACTTCCGTACCGGTGATATTATCAGTATGGATGAAAAAGGCTATATTACCCTACTAGATCGTAAGAAAGACATGATCTTGGTTTCAGGATTCAATGTATTCCCGAATGAAATCGAATCCGTTATGCTCGATTGTGATGATATCGTCGATTGCGCAGTAATTGGTATTCCTGATGACCACCAAGGTGAAGCGGTTAAAATTTATATCGTACCTGCCGATAACAATGTCACTAAAGAAGTCATTAAAGAATTTGCGCTGGACAATTTGACTGGTTATAAATGTCCACGTCATATTGAGTTTGTTAGTGAACTACCAAAGAGTAACGTTGGTAAAGTACTGCGTCAAAAATTGCGTGAACAGCATATGTCAAATAATCCTCAAACGTTGTAATACTTGCCGTGATGCTTCAGAGTAAATAAAAGAAGAAGCCCACTACAACAATAGTGGGCTTCTTCTTTTCTACATTAAGGAAACCAACCTGATCAGCTTAGTTTATTCATTACCTGTAATGGCAAGTGTTTCATCGCATGACTGACCATAGACCAAGGCAGGCTCGGTACACAGGCTTCATCCACACCCGCTTCAATAGCCGCGACAATGGCTTGAGTACCAGTATCTGTATCGACTTCGAACGGTAATGGCTTAGACCCTTCGTTGATTTCAGTGCGAATATAACCAGGGTAAATCGTAGAAACTTTAATAGGAAGATTAGTCAAAAGCATATCAGCACGAATGCCTTCTGCTAAGTGAGCCAAGCCAGCTTTACTTGCACCATAGGTTGTCAAGTGTCTAGGCAATCCACGCATGGCTGACATGCTCGATATCACTACCAAATGGCCATTGTTCTGAGCACGGAAGATATTCATGGCGGCTTCACACTGTGCCAGTGCGGCGACAAAATTGACATCAGCAGTGCGACGATTGGTTTCGAAATGTCCTTTACCAATGCGGCGGCTATCACCAATACCCGCATTGACCACTACTCGCTCAATGCTACCAAAATCATCTGCAAAAGCATCAAACACTTGAAAGACCGTATCATAATCACTCACATCTAGTGCTTGGTATTCGACTCGAATATCAGGATACTTGTCCATCATCTCCAATTTTAAATGCTCTAAACGATCAGTGCGACGCGCACATATAGCCAAGTTGTAGCCAAGGCTAGCAAACAGTCTTGCCATACCCTCGCCCAGACCTGAACTGGCACCTGTGATAAGCACCGTTCTACCTTTGCCTACTTGCTGCTTACTCAAACCTTTTAGATAGCTTGAAGGTCGAACCGCGCCTACTATCTGGTTTTTGCTATGGCGCGCACTTTTAGCAACCAATTTTATTAATTTGTTTTGCATGTACAGTCCTTTGTATATCGATATTGCACAGAATCAAATTGGTATCTAGTATAAACGTCGATAAGGCTTATACTTTAAGCAGATATGACACTACATTATTCGCAAGTCATATGTAAATTTATCGCCATGTCACGAATGGTTTACCATCAGAAAATAAATGACTGTATTCATTTAAAGACAACAAGCGAGAACTTTGATTCTTTAAAGTAATAGAGGTCACACCCGTGTTGACCAAGCTTTTATTCAGCTGATAAGCAGTCTGACTACCTTGTCGCAATAACTGTGCAGTGATTGCAGCGATAACGCCGCCTGAAGTGAATACGAGCACGGTACTGTCCTGATCTAAGCTCATATTTGCTACTTTTGTACGCACTTGTTCAAGCGCTTGCTGTGCACGGTTATTAAACTGTGGCCAACTTTCAATATAATCTTGGTCATTGTCACCAGCATGCCAGCGTTGCATCGCTTGATCAAATAGCTCAGCCAGTCGCGTGGCTGGCGATTCTGCTTTGGCGATTTCAGCTGAGATGTCAGATCGATTACCAGATGCCTCTGGTGACTTAACGAACACGTCTTTATGATTAAATTCATCAAATTGCGGCAAAATATAACTATCAGGCTGATCAAAGTTGATTGCGGGCGCAACAGCTGTGCCATTGCTATTATTAACATGTACAGATGATTGGTAACGCTCCCAAAAATGACGTGCTGAGTCTTGCTGTCGAACCAACCTACCAGTAAATATGGCATCAATACGGCGCTGCGTAGCTGCATAGTGCTGACCTAACATTTGTGCCTGAACAGTGCCTAGTTCTGAGAGTTGATCATAGTTTTCTTGTCCAAAAGACGCTTGGCCATGACGTGCTAAAAGTATGGTTGTCATAAATTATTACCTTTTATCATATTTGCTAAAGTACGATTTTCTGAATGCTTACGCTTCAGGAGAGTCAGGTGCTTTTGCAAAATAACCTTTTGGTAAAATACTTTTGACCACTTTTTGAACAGGGCTTGGTAACTGCTCGATAGCAGCAGCATCTACGCCTATGTCTTCTAAATGCGGCTGAACATGCGCATTGAATAAGGCTTCGCCTTCATATTGCGCAATTAATTTCAAACATTTAGCATGCATGACATGTATAACGAGCCAAGCATTTTTGAAAGCTGGATTGGTGGTTTGCTTATGATAATAACGATAGTAGATTTGCTGAATAATGCCTGAGAGGCGGAACAATCCGAACACTTCATAGAAGGTCCAGTTATCTATCTCTAAACCTGACTGTTTTAGATAATATTCAACCACTTCATCGCGCGTCATCATACCTTCTAAATGTGTTGGCTGACGACGGAATTGCTGCATGATGATATTATCATCTTCTTCAATCCAGTAAGCCAACGCACTACCCAAGTCCATCAATGGATCGCCAAGGGTTGCCATCTCCCAGTCGAGCACGCCAATCACTTTGGTCGGCTCATCCGCATCAAGTATGACATTGTCAAAGCGCCAATCATTATGAATGATACAAGTTTTGCTATCAGCAGGCGTGTGCTTAGCAAGCCATTGTCTGACCAATGCAAAGCTTGGTACGTTTGGTGTCTTTGCTTTGACATAACGTTTGTCCCAACCACTGATCTGGCGTTCACAGTAACCTTCACCGCGACCCAAATTGACCAAATCAGGATGCTCGGTATAGTCTATCTGATGTAACTCTACCAAAGCGTCTAATACATTGGTACAAAGCAGACGCGTTTGCTCAGGATTTAGATTGATACCTTCTGGCAATTCTGCACGAGGAATAATACCCTCCATACGCTCCATCACATAAAAATCAGCGCCGATAACAACTTCATCCGTACATAGTGCAATCATCTCAGGTACATAAGGATAAGCATCTTTTAACGCTTTTTGAACGGTGTACTCTCGCACCATGTCATGGGCAGATTTTGCCTTGGTACCTTTTGGTGGACGACGTAATATGAGGTCTTGGTTTTTATCTTCACCTTCATACTGTAGTCGATACGTCCAGTTTGATGCGCCGCCTGAGAACTGAGTGACCGTAGGCTCGCCTACCACATCGACCCCTTGACCGCGAAGCCATTCACTGACTGCTTTGGCATCAAGCTCTTCACCCTCGCGTACGGCACCGCCTTTGTCTAGTACTTTATTATCAGTTGCCATGAGATATTCCTTATCATGTGGTCATTTATTTTTATAACAGATATGCGAACTAGTTCTCAATTCAATTTATCTCATTCTTCTCGCTATTTTTGAAATGAGGACTCGCTCTAGTGATGAAAAATTCACTACTAAGTTGTTAATAGTGAATTCTTAATTAGCATTTTGATTGGCTTATTCTTGATAGTTGCGTGAGCAAATCAAAACTAACTCACACAACCGTTTGTTAAGATCAAACTTAAGACTAAGCTTTGTCAGATTTAGCAGAACGACTAAAGCCCTGACGTTTTAGTTCTAGTTTGGCAATCATGGTTTTATGTACTTCATCTGGACCATCTGCCAAACGTAGTACACGTGCTTGCGCGTAGAAATTCGGTAGCAAGGTATCTTGACACACGCCCATACCACCATGAATCTGAATCGCCATATCGACGACTTCTTGTAGCACAGTTGGCGCCACTACTTTAATAGCAGAGATTTCCGTCAATGCGGCTTTGGTACCCTGAGCATCCATTTTTTGGGCGGCGTACAATGTTAGCAAGCGTGCTTGGTCGATTTTGATACGGGCTTCGCTGATACGCTCAAAGTTACCACCCAATTGTAGTAATGGCTTACCAAAGGCAGTACGAGACATACCACGCTTGACCGCTAACTCAAGAGACTTTTCAGCAGCGCCAATACAACGCATGCAGTGATGAATACGTCCTGGCCCTAAACGACCCTGCGCAATTTCAAAGCCTTTACCTGGTCCACCGATGAAGTGACTGACTGGCACACGAACATTCTCAAAGCTAATCTCACCATGTCCATGCGGTGCATCATAATCACCAAATACTTTGAGCATACGTTTAATGTTCACACCTGGTGTGTTGACTGGTACAAGCACCATTGAATGTTGATGATGACGGTCTGCGCTTTCATCAGCGGTGTATGCCATGACAATTAGAATATCAACCGCAGGATCGCCAAGACCAGATGACCACCATTTGCTACCGTTTATGACAATCTCATCGCCATCGACTACAGCGGTTGCTTCCATATTGGTTGCATCACTTGATGCGACATCAGGCTCAGTCATACAAAATACAGAGCGCGTCTTACCTTCTAGGATTGGTGTCAGCCACTTGTCTTGCTGCTCTTGAGTACCGTAGCGCCACAACAGCTCCATATTGCCACTATCAGGTGCATTACAGTTAAATACATGAGGCGCAAGCAAACTGCGACCAGTTAGCTCTGCAATAGGCGCATAATCAGTGACTGACAGTCCTGCACCTAATGTGTCATCTGGCAAGAACAAATTCCATAAACCTTCTTCACGCGCTTGCTTGCGCAGGTTTTCGTAGGCTTCAGGCCACTCCCAATTTTCCCAATTACCATCAGGGTTTTTCTTATGACAATCTTCCCAGAATTGGGCTTCGATAGGCTCAATATTTGTTTCAATGAACGCTTTGACTTTGGCATGCATGGCTTGACCATGTTCTGTTGCGGTAAACATTAAATTGTCGTTAGACATAAATGACTTCCTTTTCTTTATTGATTGTCTAAATCAAATGTTGATAAAAAGCTCTACTAGAGCTTTAGTGCACGCACGTATACTGTTTCCGTGTGCTACATTTATAACACAGCAATTGTCAATAAACAGCAAAAAGGCGCGACCAGCTAGGCCACGCCTTTTACAAAATATAAACAATGTATCTAAAAACTTCTGAGCACTAAAATACCATTATTTAACTATCATAATGATAACTAACATTATTTCAGAATATTTAGGCGGCTATTCAAATCGAAACGTGCAAGTGCATCCGGTAATTTATCTACAGCCATACTCAATGTCGCTTCTGCTGCCTGAGCCAATCCTAACTTTTCTGCTAACGTCGGCTTCTGACGTGAATATAGTGCGTACACTTCGTTGTCTTCCATACGTTCCAAAATATAACTGTCTGAAGTCTGTAGACTATCAATTAAGTTAAGCTTTAACGCATCTTCACCATACCAATGTTCACCCGTAGCTACTTTAGTAACATCAAGTTCTGGACGATACGTATTGACGAAATGCTTAAATAGCTCATGCGTCTGCTCTAGTTCTTCTTGGTACTTGGCACGATCTTCTGCATCGTTTTCACCAAATACAGTCACCGTACGTTTGTAGTCACCAGCAGTGAACATCTCATAATCGACGTCATGATTTTTTAGCCATTTATGGAAGTTTGGCAATTGCGACACCACACCGATTGAACCAATGATCGCGAAGGGTGCAGCTATTACCTTGTCTGCAACACAAGCCATCATATAGCCACCGCTTGCCGCCACTTTATCGACACAGACCGTCAGTTTCAGACCAGCATCTTTTAAGCGAACCAATTGCGCTGCGGCCAAACCATAGCCGTGTACCAGACCACCGCCTGATTCGAGACGGACGATAACTTCGTCACCTTTATTTGCGGTACTAATTAGAGTACTGATTTCTTCACGCAAATGTTTGACCGCCGTTGCTTTGATATCACCGTCAAAATCGAGGACAAAAACTTGTGCCTTATCATCGGTATGTTTTTTCTTATTTTTAGTTTTTGCTTTTAGTGCTTGCTTGGCTTTTTTGGCCATGACTTTTTTGAACTGTTTGAGGGCAGCTTTGCCTTGGGTGGCTTCCATCAAATCTTCGCGGCGCTGCTTTTGAGCATCATTCAAGTGGCGTATCTTAAGCTCAACAGGGTTTTTAGGGGGATGAAATAGCATGGTTACAAATCCTCAAGTCAGTAAATATATTGATATGGCTGTTTTTATTAACGTGCGATTGATATGTGCACACTAAGCGGCGTTTTCAAGCTTGATGACAATATTTAACCCAATATAAATATCACTGAATAAATACCTCAGATACTTGCAGACTCCCGTTCTTTGATTGAACTCAGCCGGTTGTATAACAAAGGCAGATTAGGCATAATATGCGTTTATATCAAATTTTCTGCAGCCAACGTGATGACCATATGTCTTAATCGCGTTGTTTGTGTGTTTTTTTTGCAAATAGCTTGAAACACACAGCAATGGCTGCATTATTGTACTTTGAATTGGGCTGATAACTGGATAACCATATTATGACGCAAAGCACTATGACGCATAGCGAATACCGAGACGAGTATTGCGGAGCCGTAACCGAGAGCTTGCTTGAGCAAACCATTAGTATCGTAGGTTGGGTACATCGTCGTCGCGATCACGGTGGCGTGATTTTTTTAGACATGCGTGACCGCGCAGGTATCTTACAGGTCGTGGTCGACCCTGATACCCCAGAAGCTTTCGCAGCAGCTGATGCTGTACGTCCTGAGTACGTGCTAAAGATAACTGGCCGCGTACGTCGCCGTTATGAAGGTACTGAAAATAATAATATGACCAGTGGCCAGATTGAGCTATTGGGCAAAGAAATTGAAGTACTGGCTAAATCTGAAACACCGCCATTTCCATTGAATGATGAAAAAACGACTGTATCTGAAGACTTGCGTCTAAAGTATCGTTATCTTGATATGCGTCGTCCGCAAATGCAAGAGCGTATGGTATTCCGTGCCAAGGCAACGTCAGCGATTCGTCGTTATTTAGATGACCATGGTTTCTTGGATGTTGAGACGCCTATCTTGACTCGTGCAACGCCTGAAGGTGCGCGTGATTATCTTGTACCATCACGTACTCGTCCAGGTAACTTCTTTGCCTTGCCGCAGTCACCACAGCTATTTAAGCAATTGTTGATGGTGTCAGGTTTTGACCGTTATTATCAAATTGCTAAATGCTTCCGTGATGAAGATCTACGTGCCGATCGTCAGCCTGAATTTACTCAGGTGGATATCGAGACGTCTTTCTTGAACGAAGAAGAAATCATGAACATCAACGAAGGTCTTATCAAGCATTTGTTTAAGACAATGATGGACGTTGAGTTCGAACAGTTCCCACGCATGACTTACGCTGAAGCAATGCGCGACTATGCATCAGACAAGCCTGACTTACGTATTCCTCTAAAGTTGGTTGACGTTGCAGATTTGATGAAAGACGTTGACTTCAAGGTATTTGCTGGCCCTGCAAACGATCCTAAAGGTCGTGTGGCTGCCTTACGTATCCCTGGTGGCGCATCATTAAGCCGTAAGCAAATCGATGCTTATACCAAGTTTGTTGGTATCTATGGCGCACGCGGTTTGGCTTATATTAAAGTCAATGACGCTAGCAGCATTAACAACGGTGTGGATAAAGAGTCTGGCCTACAGTCACCTATCATCAAAAACATGACTGATGATGTATTGGTAAGCCTCATTGAACGTACGGCAGCAGAAGATGGCGACATCATCTTCTTTGGTGCGGATAAAGCCAGTGTCGTGAATGATGCAATTGGTGCATTACGCCAAAAAATCGGTCTAGATCTTGAAATGACGACTTGTGAATGGGCCCCACTTTGGGTAACTGACTTCCCAATGTTTGAAGAAACTGACGATGGTCGTTGGACGTCGATGCATCATCCGTTCACTAAGCCTAAAGGCTCAGTTGAAGAGTTGAAAAACAATCCAGAGTCTGCCCTTTCTATCGCTTATGACATGGTATTGAACGGTACTGAGATTGGTGGTGGTAGCTTACGTATCAATACTTACGATATGCAGCAAGCTGTACTTGAAGCCTTAGGTATTGGTGAGCAAGAAGCTGAAGACAAATTCGGTTTCTTACTTGATGCCCTAAAATTCGGTGCGCCACCGCATGGCGGCCTAGCATTTGGTTTGGATCGTTTGATCATGTTGATGGTAGGTGCAAGCTCTATCCGTGACGTTATCGCTTTCCCAAAAACCAAAACAGCTGATTGCCCATTGACCCAAGCACCTGCTGGCGTTGATAGCAAACAACTACGTGAGCTTGGTATCCGTGTGCGCGAAAAAGCACAAGCTGATACCAACAAGCCTGCTGAATAAATCGCTCGATGATGCGCGGTTGCTGTCTACAGTGCTTGTTACGTGATTCATTACCATGTGAGTGGTCATGAATCCGTATCATATTTTCAAAGTCGTGCCATTGTCTGTATTGCAGATGCTGGCACGTTTTGTTGCGTGGGTTATCATTAAGATACCCAGTCTAAGTATCATGCGTACCATTCAGATCAATATGGCGCTGATTACTCATACATTATCTGAGCAGCAGAAGCGCGCATTGACCAAAGACATTATTTATCATCAATGTCTGACCAGTATTGAATCTATAAAAAGCTGGGCGATGCCTCCTGAGTGGAGTATTGCTCAGATTCGTGATGTCCATAATAAAGACATTTTTTTAGAGGGTCTTGGCAATCCAAATGGCATGCTTGCTATCGTACCGCATCTCGGCACTTGGGAGATGATGAATGCTTGGCTCAACCAGTTTGGTGCGCCAACCATTATGTATAAGCCAGTTGACGGCAAATTCGCTAATGAGTTTATCCTTCAGGGTCGAGCGCGACTTAATGCCACTTTGGTACCTACTGATGGGAGTGGCGTCAAAGCCGTGTTTAAAACACTCAAGCAAGGTGGTTTCAGTATCGTACTGCCAGACCACGTTCCAGAGCCATCAGGCGGCGTTGTCGTTCCGTTCTTTGGTATCAAAACCTTGACCAGTACACTTGCCTCCAAATTGGCAAGCAAAACCAAATGTGCGCTGGTTGGCTTATCTTGTATTCGCCGTACCGATGGACGCGGTTTTGACATTTACTGCTACAAACTCGATGATCCAGCCTTGTATGACCGTAATGCTGAAGTGGCGACTCATGCTCTCAATCAGGCCATGGAGCGTATGATTACAGACAACTACAGCCATTATATGTGGGGCTATCGACGTTTTAAGCGTATACCAAACTTAGGCAACCCTTACCGAAAAGATAAAGAGACTTTAGCAGCTTTTATCCAATCTCACCATTGTAGCGTTTCTAGTCGTTCTGATAGCGATATCAACGATAGCGTTAAAAGCGATAGCACTGTTAAAAATGATAACACTAAGCTCGACAATCATTAGTCATTACCAACCTAGTGTTGCACTATTTAGACATACTATCAGTTTAGACGTACCATCGGTCGCAGCTATGCTAATATTGGCTGAACTCTATATTCTTTTACTTTTATTAGTCCTTCATTTATCTGACTATTATCTCAATACGAGTGCATTATGACATCTGACGTAACTAAGACCTCATCTACAGACCCTAATCAAACCAGCACCAATGCTACTGAACAGCGTTATATCATCTGTATGAAATGGGGCGACAAATATGGTCCTGAATACGTCAATCGTCTCTATAACATGGTTAGTCGACATCTAACCTTGGATTTCAAAATGGTTTGCTTGACCGATGACAGCACAGGTATTGACCCTGCGATTGCCTGCTATCCTATACCCGATATGGATTTGCCAGCAGGTCCTGAACGTGGTTGGAAAAAACTGACTACCTTTAAGCCTGAGCTGTATGACTTAAAAGGTGTGGCCCTATTTTTAGATATCGATATCGTCATTGTTGATAATATCGATGCGTTTTTTACTTACCAAGCAGTGCATGAAGACAGTGTCGTCATCATCCGCGACTGGAAAAAACCTTGGCGCATGATTGGCAATAGCTCTGTCTATCGCTTTAATATTGGCATGAATACCTATCCTGATTTGCTGTCCAATTTTGAGCGGAACTTTGAAACCATTCGCACCCAAGTGCGTCACGAGCAGGCCTATCTCTCTAACTATTTGCGTGAGCATCACCACTTAGAATATTGGGATAAGACATGGTGTGTTAGCTTTAAGTACCAATGTATTGCGCCGATTCCTTTTAACTTTGTACGCACACCTACTCTGCCGGATGATGCCAAAATCGTTATCTTCCACGGTGAGATTAACCCGCCTGATGCGATTGCTGGTAGCGGCGGTAAATGGTATCGACATGTGAAGCCAAGTCCATGGTTAAAAGACCATTGGCAATAGATGCTTAGCAATTAACCATATGTAGACAATTTATAATTAGCGTAAAGGCAGTGTATTAAGATATAAGATAGGTGAAATAAACGACTGGAAAATAGTATGGCGCTATATTTGAGATTACCTGCTACTGCTGGGTTCAACATTGATAATGAGCTCATCATTATCAATGCGTTTAATGCCAATGAACCTGAACAGAGCTTGCATGGAAAAGACGTCAATATTATTGCCTCAGGACCATCTATACAGCAGCTGCCGTTAACAGAGCTACTAGATACACCTACTATTTTTGTCAATGGCAGTATCAGCCTGATTGGGCAGCATCAGTTTACCGATATTGCTGGTTACGTCATCAGTGATGCGCGCTTTATCAATCATCAGCCTGAGATTTTACAGCAGTACTATACGGGTCAACCTCTATATGCAACGTTAGCTGTCTTTGAAGCGATGGCCACCACGCACTCTGACATTATGCAAACCTACCATCATGCCATGCGAGTGTTGTACCCAGTAGATAGGCCATGGGGAGTCAAGTCAAACAAGCTATCTTTTAATAAGCTTATCTTTAAGAAAAAATTACTCAATAAAAAAATGCCGCTATCGTACTTTATCAATAATCCAAACTTTATTATTGATAGCGATCATAAAGCGGCTGACATCGGCGTCTCTCTTAACATTACTCATGGATTTGTGGAGGCAGGAACCGTTGCTTATGTAGCGGCGCAGTTGGCGTTTTCGCGTCAAGCAGCGAGTATTCATCTGTACGGTATTGACCTGCTTAACAGTAAGCAACCACGGTTTTATGAAAATAAAAACAATAGTGCACCAAGTATGCTCAGCAAAGTCATGAACGAGCGCATTATCCCTTCGTTTAACTTGCTCGGCAGAATCTATCAATCGCATGGTGTCCCTGTCGTAAATCACTCTCCTATTTCTAAATCGCTATTTGACACTTTCTAGTTAATAACTCGCAGTTAATAACCTGTGCTTGATGGCGTTTAATTAAGAACCACTACGATTTATAAACCCTCATTTTTATCTGAATCCAAAACAGAACCAAACGCTAAGTACTGTCTTGCAATATGTTCAGGCAGTAACTGCTGGTTTAGCGGAACGATATAATCTGTAAGGTTATCTATGGCTTGATCGATGAGCATGGCCAAGCCATCAATATCACCTACCGCAATCAAGTTCTGCTCGGGTAATAGTTCTCTTGGACCAAAAGGACAATCCGTACTGATTACTGGTACACCCAGTGCCTGCGCCTCTACGATGACATAACCAAAACCTTCAAACTTAGAAGTAAGTACCATCAGTGCAGCTGATCTAATTAATGGATAAGGGTTTGTCTGAAAGCCTAAAAACTTAATACAATCGCTAATATTTAGTTGGACAGCCAACTGTTTAATCTCTGCTTCAAGCCTACCTTTACCCACTAGTACTAACGGCAGCTTCCGTTCTGTTTTGGCATACGCCTGTAGTAAGTCTCGATGACCTTTCATGTCATCAAATGAGGCGACATGTATGATGTATTCTTTATCTACTAAGCCGAAATGTTCAAGATGGCTAGTCGCTGCTGCTTTGGTATTTATATCAGTAGCATCACAAGGATTATAGATTGTTGTGGTTTTGGTGATATTTCCTATAAGAGTAATTAAATCTTGACGTGCACCTTTACTCACACAGCTACAAGGATGAGCACCATAGACCATTTTCAAATGATTTATAGTCTGTACTGGCGCCTCTAATAATTGATTTTGGAACTGCTTTGATAGCGCTGTATGCAGTACATTTACGATATTTGGCAACTGGCTATATGCCATAATCCAGTTTATTTTATAGATATTGGCCAGTATCAAATCTGGCACTCCTATTTGGCTAAACACGTAAGTATCAATACGTTTAGCAACTGCTTCGTAGGCTTGTGCTTGCGTAGATTCCGGGTCGAGATTCTGCTCAGAAAACACCTCGTCATATGGCACGATGTGATATTGCACACGAGCGTCTAGTAGCATATCTTGCGTCGCTTCCAAACATAGGATATGAGTACGATAGCCCATATCTGCATAAGCGCTTGCCAAAGTCGTAACCATACGCTCAGCACCGCGACCTTCAAGCGCTTTTAAAATAAATAAAATAATAGGTGGCATTGGTGTCTCAGCTTGATTTTTTAACGGTATAGGCATGATAGGTTAGCCAAATGAATCCAACTATAGTCATAATTATTGCAGCGTTCTGACTTTATATGCTAGTCTCACCTACCGCTGGTGCTCGGCATTTACTTAGTAAAGTACGAGCAGGATTTAACGGTATCTCTATAAAAATTATAATGAGTCTAACTATCTAAATCGATTAAACCTTGTTAATAATCGTATCAGCAAATATCATAGCTGATCTAATATAGCTACTAAAATAGATGTGTATCCGCAAAGAACAGGATCAGTTATGAAGCAGCCTAGTGAAAACACATTAGACATCGTCATTGCTTGGGTAGATGGTGCAGACCCTATACTCAAGCAAAAGCGAGAACAGTATAAGCCAACTAAAGAAGTGGCATCTGACGCAATAACTGACACGCGTTTCGCTAGTGACGATGAGATATATTATAATATTGCTTCTATCATCAAGTATGTGCCTTTTTGTCGTCATATATATATCGTCACAGATCAGCAAAAGCCAGCGTTCATCGATGAGTTTGCCAAGCAAGGTATTTGCTCAGCAGATAGAATACGCATCGTTGATCATAAAGACATATTTTCGGGTTACGAGCAGTTTTTACCTACGTTTAACACCCGATCGATTGAGTCGATGATATGGAATATTGAGGGGCTATCTGATTACTTCATCTATATGAACGATGATTTCTTTTTTAACCAACCAGTACAAATAGATGACTTTTTGGATGGCGAGAAGCTGAATATTCACGGCCACTGGCGCAAAAGTGCGGCATTAAATGCTAAGCTTAATTTCCGAAAATCTCGCTTTAAACTGTTTGGCACACCGATTCAGCCGAGACATACTCTCGCCCAAATGCTAAGCGCCAAAATACTCGGTATGGATCAATTTTTTGAAATTCATCATTATCCGCATATCGTCGATAGGAACATATTGAAAGATTATTTACTAAATCATCCTCAGCTGCTGACAGAGCAGATTAGATATAAATTTAGAGATGTGGCTCAAGTAAACCCAATAACCCTGATGAATCATCTAAAAATTCAAAAAGATGAAGCGAATCTGAAACCCGATACCTCTGTCAACTATCTAAAAAATGAAAGTAGTGTCGCGGATTTTATTACTGCTTTAGAAGATAAATCTATCAAGTACGGTTGTATCCAAAGCCTAGATCTTCTGGAACCAGATTTACACAAAAAAATCAGCCAAGCCATGAAGCATAAATTTTTAGCGTATCTTCCCACTTCTGTGACGGGAACGCCAGTTAGCTGAGCTGACACGGTATCGTGATTTTTAGTCATATTTAGCCCAAGCCAATTTTGGATTAGAACCCTTAAAGTATAAACATCAATTGGATATATTATGAAAATAGCAGTAGTAGGTACAGGCTACGTAGGCCTATCAAATGCAATGCTATTGGCACAGCATAACGAAGTCGTCGCTGTCGACATTGTTCCTGAAAAAATCGACTTATTGAATACTCAGCAGTCCCCTATTGAAGATGAAGATATTGAAGACTTTTTATCAAATAAAAATCTCAACTTTTCTGCGACACTTGATGCAGCGGCAGCCTATAAAGGCGCTGATTTTATTATTGTGGCGACACCAACTGATTATGACGCCAAGACCAATTATTTTAATACATCAACGGTAGAAGCAGTGATTGAGCAAGTACTTTTGGTCAATCAACAAGCAACCATTATTATAAAGTCTACCGTACCAGTAGGATATACGGCGAGTATTAGAGAGCGTTATGCAACTGACCGTATTATCTTTTCACCCGAATTTCTGCGAGAAGGTAAAGCGCTGCATGACAACCTTTACCCTTCTCGAATCATTGTAGGTGAGCAGTCAGAGCGAGCTCAATTGTTTGCTAACTTACTTCTTGAAGGTGCAATCAAAAAGAACGTGCCGCTACTATTTGTGAAGCATACTGAAGCTGAGGCGATTAAATTATTTTCTAATACTTATTTAGCAATGCGCGTGGCCTATTTTAATGAGCTTGATACTTATGCTCAAACATTTGGGCTCGAAACCAAACAAATCATAGAGGGAGTCGGCTTAGACCCCCGTATTGGCGATCATTACAACAATCCATCGTTTGGCTATGGTGGTTACTGTTTGCCTAAAGATACCAAGCAGCTATTAGCCAACTATGATGAGGTACCAAGCAACCTTATTAGAGCCATTGTTGACTCCAATAGCACCCGTAAAGATTTTATAGCCGATAAAATTATCGAGAAGAATCCTAAAGTAGTAGGCATCCATCGACTGGTCATGAAAAATGGTTCAGACAATTTTAGAGCTTCCGCGATTCAAGGCATCATGAAGCGTATCAAAGCCAAAGGCATCAAAGTAATCGTATACGAGCCTGTATTAGCAGAAGAAGAGTTTTTTAATTCACGAGTAATCACGGATCTATCAGAATTTAAAGCAATGAGTGATATCATCGTTGCCAATCGCTTGTCTGCAGATATACAAGATGTATCTCATAAAGTATTTACACGTGATTTATTTGGGAGCGATTAATGAATATCTTAGTCACCGGTGCGGCAGGTTTTATAGGTTTTCATCTGATTAAAGCCTTATTAAATAAAGAATTCTTTATTGTTGGTATTGATAACCTTAATAATTACTATGATGTTCAGCTAAAAAAAGACCGTCTAAAAATTCTTGCTGAAAACTCAACTGAAGACAATTTTAGATTTATTGAGTTAGATTTGGCAGAACGCGATGCAATGGCCAGTTTGTTTACTGAACACGGCTTTGATATCGTTATTAATCTCGGTGCACAAGCCGGTGTACGTTATTCCATTGAAAACCCACATGCTTATATGGATTCAAACATGGTAGGATTTTTAAATGTGCTTGAAGGCTGTCGCCAGACCAAAGTGGCACATTTACTGTATGCCAGCTCAAGCTCGGTCTATGGTATGAATATCAAACAGCCATTTAGTACTCAAGATCGCGTTGATTTTCCTATCAGTTTATATGCTGCTACCAAAAAATCTAATGAGTTAATGGCTCATACCTACAGCCATCTATACAACATTCCTACGACAGGTTTGCGCTTTTTTACAGTTTATGGCCCTTATGGGCGACCTGATATGGCTTACTTTTCTTTCACGAAAAAAATCTTAGCGGGCGAGCAAATTGATGTATATAACAATGGTGAGATGCAGCGTGACTTCACTTATATTGATGATATCGTTGAAGGTATCACACGTCTTATAGATAAAGCCCCTTCTCCTCAGCAGTCTGCTACTAGCACAGCTATCGCACCTTACCAAATCTATAATATTGGTAACAATCAACCGATCACGCTACGCCGATTCATAACTGCGATTGAAAGTGCTTGCGGCAAAAAGGCAAAAGAAAATTTGCTACCGATGCAAGCAGGTGATGTGCCTATTACTTATGCAAATATAGACGATCTAGTAGATGATATTGATTTCAAACCTGATACCAGTATCGAAAATGGAATCACAAAATTTGTAAATTGGTATAAAGCGTATTATCAGAATAAAAATATAGATTCAGATGAGACATAAAATCTGATAAACCTTAGAGTAGATATTGTAAAGAAGAGTTAAACTATGAAGACATTAACTTACTTAATCAATCTAGACGGTAGCGATGAGCGCCTAGAGAGATCGAGACAGCAGCTCAATGATATTGATTGGCCATTTGAACGCGTATCTGCGTATGATGGCCGCGGCAAGGATTTGTCAGAGTTTGTAAACTATGATGATAAAAGTGCCAGAAGTAATTTAGGTCGTAGTCTTTTAAATTCAGAAATCGGCTGCTATTTAAGCCATTATCAATGTGCACAAAAGTTCCTGGAAACTGATGCTGATATTTTAGTTGTATTAGAAGATGATATGAAGATGACCAGTAGCTTTAAACCTGTTATTGATAAAACACTTACGTATCTACATACTCATCCAGAGTTGGACTGGTATCTGGTTAATATCGCAGCTAAAAAGAAGAAGCTTGCTAAAGACATTGTTACTTTTGATGCGCATACTTTATGGCATGCTTATTACTTCCCTATCCGCGGCTTAGGGCTTATTTGGTCACGCAAAGGTGCTGAAGAGTTTATTAAACAAGGTAAAACCATTGATATGCCTGTCGACATTTTCTTCCAAAGATGGCTTAGCCAAAATGGTAAAGGTCTAGGCCTATGGCCTGCACTGATCAGCCCAATGGGATTCGACAGCGATATCTTAGGTACACAAGCGACCCAAAATATACAGCGTAAAGAAAAAGAAGGTAGAGACTCATCTTATAGTTTGAAAAAACAGAGAAGAATGCTAAAAGACAAAGTGTCTGCCGTTAAAAACTTACTTATTACTAAATAGATCTGAGTTATCCAAATTATGAAGAATTTCGTTATCAGCCTAACGTCAGCTACAGAACGTAGAAAACATATCAATCATGAATTTGGCAAACATAATGTTAATTTCGAATTTTTCGATGCACTGACACCAGAAACAGCTGAGAACTATGCTAACTCTTTAGGTCTCAATTTAAACGATACTGGTCTAACATTAGGAGAGCTCGCTTGCATGATGAGTCATGTGGCACTATGGAAAAAAGCCATTGATGAAAACACTCCTTATATCACTATTTTTGAAGATGATGTCTACTTAGGCGAAGATGCTAACCACTTATTAAATGACTCTGAATGGATAAAGTCTGATTGGAATATTATTAAAATAGAAGCTTTTGCGAAAAAAGCATTGCTCTCTACTACTAAATGCGAAATTTTGTCTACCAAGCGTCAAATCACGCAACTTAAAGGCAAAAATTTAGGAGCAGCTGGATATATTATTTCTGTAAGAGGTGCAAGACTACTCTTAGATAATATCTTAACTCGTAAACTTCAACCAATCGATGAAATTATATTTGATATATTTATCAAACAAGATATTGAGCCTGTATATCAGATGATACCTGCTCTATGTGTGCAAGAAATGATTCTTAAGTCACGTCGAAATGAACTTAACCTGCCTAGTTCATTAGAACAGGACCGCAAGAAGCGTATGAAGTTAGAAAAGAAAAAAGGTTGGCTTAAATTAAAAAGAGAGACTAATAGAGTCTTTTTGCAGACAAAAGAAGCCTTATTTGCTAAGGACATATCTTTTAAGTGAGCAATATTAAGCTCAACTCAATATGTGAATTAACTGTACCTTATAGAAAGGCGAAAAAGTATGATTATAGTTGATAATCTAAAGTTTATAGGTCAAGGCACTCAGAAATTAGTATATGAATATCCAGGCGATTCTCACAAAGTTATTAAAATAATGAGGCCTGAAAATGCAACAGCCGATGGTGGTAGAGCCAACCAACATCATCTACGCTCCCATCGCTCTCAAGGCATTTATAGGCAATTTCGTCGAGAGGTACTTCAGTACCTACAGTTATGTAAGAATAATTATGGTACTAATAATCTTGTGTTTCCTATTGAGACCGTCTACGGTTTTGTAGCTACTAACAAGGGGCTAGGACTAATTACTGAAAAGATCACTAGTTCGGAAGGGAGATCTCTCACTCTAGAGGATCTTCTTATCAAGAAAAATTTTGGTGAAAAGCAAAAAAAAGCCTTAAATATTTTTTTTGATGAGTGCTGTGAGTCTCATGTAGTTTTTAGTGAGGTAAATATTGGCGGCATCATGTATACCGAACATCGACAAGGGCGTCCAGAATTCGTATTAGTTGACGGTATTGGTGAAAAGTTAATTATACCTTTCAGAGCTATGAGTAAAAAAATTAACGCTCGAAACATTAGAAAAGTTGAAAAAAGAATTAAAAATAAAATCAACTATTGGCTATCTATCTAATATTATATCTTGAATGTTAGCTCAATATAACCAGCCTGCCGACTCATTAATAGTTTTTCCAACTATGTCCAGCATTACTTGCGTTTTTAGCACTTTATGCTTATAGGACTTTGAAAAAATACCTAAAACACGATAGCGGGATTTTTTCATCTTAAATTTCTTACTGAGCTTTTTAATAAATTCTTCAAACTGTTCTTTATTATAATGTTTGTGCATGAATAATATTTGAGACTTATACCAGCGATGATAGAACTCGTAATCCTTATAGGGCTCACTTGACCCTCCTTTATGATAAACACTCAGTGTATTATTTTTAATCAGCTCTAAACCCTTTTTTCGTATACGGTAGCATAGATCAACATCTTCACAGTACATGAAAAAATCAGGGTCAAACCCATTAATATTCGTAAATACATTTGTCCTTACAAACATCAATGAACCTTCAATCCAACTAATTCCACTATCGAATTCAAATTTTTCCGAGAACTGATAACTATAATGATCACAACTATCCCTGCCATTATCATTTAATATTTGACTGCTGATAACACCATAGTGAGGGTTTTCCAAAATGAAATTATGCATCGAGCTCAAGTAGCTTTGGTCAGTCAACAATACATCAGGATTAATAATCAATAAATGTTCTGCTGTTGCTAAGTCCGCAGCGGCATTCATACCTCGCCCAAAACCCAAGTTATCTGGCATTTTCAGAATAGTAAGATTAAATGTGTCATAAAAACCATTAGTAACAATCATTTTTTCCAGTTTGTCACTCTTTACGTTATTACTGATAATAATTTCGTAGTCAGATATGGGTATAGACTGATCTCGTAAACTGCACAATAGCTTTTCTATATACGTTTCAGTGTTATAATTCACAATTAACAAAGAAAATTTCATATTACTTCCAGATGTGATAGTTTATAAAAAAGGTATAAAGCCAACCTAAATTTATTTCGTAAATTCTTTAATACTTGTAACGGAAAAATTCAAATATTTTTATGGTCAGACTCTAACATATGAAGTCTGAATATGACACATATATATGCATACTAAGCCTGCAAGTTTAAAAGGAAAATCCCATCTAGACTTATAGGCTACTGTTGACTAGAATGGTCTTAAATGTAGTTTGGGTTTTAATAGCACATTGCTAATAATAAACTACTAAAGCGACTTATTACATTTTTTATAATAATGCTTTAAGATTTGTGACAATTAAAGTATTAAAAAACCCCAACAACTCTTTAACAAAATTTTAATAGTAGAGATATTGATTTGAATGTACATATTTACCAAATTTGGTATGATGAGAAATCAAGACCCGATGAAAATTCTGGTATAGAAGCTTTTGACTGTAGAGATAAACCTGAATTTCTTAAACGTGAAATTGCGCATCTTATCAGATTTTACGATGAGATAGTAAAGCATGCCGATAACGACTGTTACTTCGCCTTATTTTCTCCACGTTTTAATGAAAAAACTGGGCTTACTATTAAGCAAGTGAAAGACTTTGTCTCGAATAATCCTAATCAAGATATATATCTATTCAACCCCTTTCCAATGCATGTATATTTAGATATGAACGTGTGGGAACATGGAGAGCGTCGTCACACAGGCTTAAAGCAGCTTACTCAATATCTTTTTGATGCAGCTGGTGTGGACTTTGATATTAATACTAAGCATAGAAATAATATTAATAATACAGTGTATTGTAACTACTGGGTTGCTTCTAAGCCTTTTTTAGATCATTTTATTAGTTTCGTAAAAAAACTTGATTCTACTATAAACTCCATGCCCAAACATGAAAGAGATTGGTATTTTGTAGAGACTACTTATCATACAAAAGCTAGCTTCTACCCATTTTTGTTTGAAAGACTAATTAGCTATTTTTTGCTATTAAACAATAATTATCATGCTCAACCTTATATTTACAGCTCTAACTCAATTCTCATTAAGAAAACAAAAAGGATAGATAAGATTTTTTATCTTAATGGTTATCGAGAAAAATTTGATGAATTAGAAAAAGATATAGATAACATAGAACATTTGGAGAAAGTCTTTCTTTTGATAAGAAAAACATTAAGACCAGATATTAGTATATTCCCTTTTAAATTTTTAAATAGGCTAGGTAATTCGTTACTAAAAAGAATTAACTTATGGCGTATGAAAAAAATATTAAATAAAATCAATAGCTTTAGTAAAAATACAAGACAGGTTGCGACAAATAATCAAAACCAATGATATAAACATAGTTAGATATTAATCAAACTCATTCCTAAAAAATAGAGTCTGTCTTAGACAAGTAAAATAAACTAGGATAGTCTTATGAGAAAAATACATCAAGGGAGTATAAAAAAACTAGATTCATTGAACTGCTTGCTGCCGGTTATACAGCCAGAACAGCAGCAAGCTTAGTCAGCAGCATTAACAAAATGAGGTTTAGCTGTTACGCTTACCGTCTAACACTGCTAATCTATAGAAATATTAAGAAGACTGACCTCCTAGAAAGTGAGATCGAAGTTGATCAAATCTACTTTGCCTACAAACATGGGCGCGGTGCTTTTTTGGACTGCTTAAGCGCGATGACAGAACCGATATCTTACCCTTACTATAAGAAAGAAAATAAAGCCTGATAGCATTGTTTATACCAACTTATTCAGAAATTATAATGCCCTTTATGTGAGCGACTTTACTCATTACCGGATTAATCATGCAAATCTAGGATAGCCCCAATAAAAACACTATAGTTTCAATTAATATTAAAAAATATCCATTTTAGCATCTCTTAACCCTAATAAATTATAATTCGCTTACTCAAAAAAGCTAAAAATATTTTTAAAAAGAATCAATATTAAAACTATCTATACTTTTATTTCCCATCTAAATAATCTTGAAAAGATTTTAATATTAACTCTTCACTATATAGCCTATCAGGTAAAATAGCGGTCTCAGCAAGTGCTTCGAAATCAATATCTACTACTTCATTTATATTAACTCTAAGATGAACCACTTGGGATTCATTTATTGTAGAAAAGAAATCTTTAAACTTAAAATCATCGCCTGTTAAATTATTATCAATAATCTCTAACCAAACCCAAGGGATATTATAGGCTTGTGCCACTATTAGACCATGCAATGATGTAGAGATACATACAGTTGAAGAAACTATTGAATCAACGACGGATTCCATGCTATTTTGCACATCTATAATATCAAAGCTTTCCTGTTGTTTAATATTTTTAATAAAATATGGTTTGTGTATATAATGTGGGCAAATTCCTATCTTTTTAGAGTGCTTAATTAAAGGTTTATAAAATAATGGTAAGATAAGTGCTGGATCTCCATACACACTGTTATCAGGCACATCTATACCTGCTTTCAAAAGATACTTTGCAGTTTCTCTTCCTCTAACCGATAGAATTTTTGGATTATAATTTTTTAACTTAATGCTCTGCTCAGAAGAGGGCTTCGATATTAAGCCACTCCCCCATACAACCATACCTTCTCTATTGATCAATTGAATAATACTACCAACTGCCATAATTCCTGGATATTTCATAATATGGATATTTAAAACTTGCTTACCAGTAATTCTAGATATCAAATATGGACCAATAAGATCACCAAAATTCAATAGTGAATCCCAGTAAAAAATTGGTATTAAATCATGAATAACATTATTTTTATACTCTACTAAAAATTTATCATTTTTATAAGTAATTTTTATATCACTATCTTTCTTAAGATATCCAAGAAATTTTTTACGTTCTTTTCTTGAAGTTATTATCCTAAAAATTAATTTTATTAATAGACAAAACTTATTACTTAAAGACATATACTTCCCATTATTTGTATCAAATACTACTTTTAATTTAATGATATATCAATCTCTTACATTTCTTTTCATATTCCATTAGTATATATTTTTATATTTATCAGGCTTAAATATCTTATACCTTAATCTAGTTATCAGTTTCTTATTCTTTTTTTCTACTTCTTTTTTTCTTTTGATTTTAGATTCTCGATAATTATAAGCATCAGATAATACATCTTGAAAATAAATGCCATTCTCAATATAAAAATCATAATGCTTACTATACATTTTAAACATATTATTCGATACTTTTTGTGCGCTTGCCGTATTAGTTACAGAAGACAAATTTTCTCGTTGCCTATAATAAAACAATGTTTCTGGTAGCCTATACACCTTACCGCCATTTTTGACCAAGGAGATATATAAGTCCCAATCTTCAAACTGAGTGAGGTTTTCATCAAAACCGCCAACCTTGTCAAACTCAGATTTACGGATAAGTGCTGAAATATAAATACAGTTTCTATATAGAAAATCTGGTAACTTGAATTCAGGTAGCATCCATGGTTCGTTTTTAGCATCAAAGAAATCTGATTTGCTATATACAGCCACTATATTTTTGTCTTTTTCAGCAACCTCACAACACTTTTCAATATATACAGGAGCAATTTTATCATCAGAATCTAAGAAAATTAGATACTTGCCTTTAGCATACTTAACAGCATTGTTACGAGCAATAACATTATAGGTGTTTTTTTGCGTGACTACTTTTAATTGAGAGTACTTTTCTTTATTCTCATTTAGCTTTTGCAAAGTATTATCTGTTGATCCATCATCAATAGCGATAACTTCAATATTTTGATATGTTTGATTGAATACACTATCTAATGTCACTTGAATATACTCAGCTGTGTTATAACAAGGGATAATCACGGATATTAAAGGTATCTCAGTTGTACTAATCATTGCGGACACCATTTTTTAGAAAATTGTACATTTAAAACATCCAAATGTTAATAAAAATGTTATGATTCAAATATTTTATTATACTAGCACAATCCGGAATAATGATAGGTAAAAATGCTCTTATGAATATATTAATCACAGGCGGTGCTGGCTTCATCGGTTCAGCTGTCATCCGTCACATTATAGCCAATACCACAGACACTGTCTTTAATATAGATAAGCTTACTTATGCGGGTAATCTTGAGTCATTAGCTAGCGTATCAGACAGCACACGTTATCAGTTTTCCCAAACTGATATTTGCGATCAGCAAGCTATGGAAGTACACTTCGCCAATTTTCAGCCAGATATCGTGATGCACCTAGCAGCAGAATCGCACGTTGACCGCTCTATTACTGGTTCAGCAGCCTTCATGCAAACTAATATTATTGGCACATATACCCTATTAGAAGTGGCTAGACACTACTATGAAACTCTAAGTGGCGATAAAAAATGCAATTTCCGTTTTCATCATATTTCAACTGATGAGGTCTACGGAGACTTAGAAGGTACAGATGATTTGTTTCTTGAATCAACTCCTTATGCACCAAGTTCTCCCTACTCAGCCAGCAAGGCCAGCTCAGACCATCTCGTACGTGCTTGGAATCGAACTTATGGCCTGCCAGTTGTAATTACCAACTGCTCTAACAACTACGGTCCTTACCATTTCCCAGAAAAGCTGATACCGTTAGTCATTCTAAACGCATTAGCGGGTAAACCTTTACCTGTATACGGTAATGGAAAGCAGGTTAGAGATTGGTTATATGTTGAGGATCACGCCCGTGCCCTATATTTGGTTGCTACTAACGGTAAGACAGGTGAAACTTATAATGTTGGTGGACACAACGAACATACTAATATTGAGGTCGTACAAATGATCTGTGCGTTATTAGAAGAACTGGCACCTAATAAACCTCACGGTCTTACAAGTTACACTGAACTTATTACCTATGTGAAAGACCGTCCTGGACATGACTTGCGTTATGCCATTGACGCCAGTAAAATTCAGCAATCATTAGGATGGACACCACAAGAAACATTCAGTTCAGGTTTACGCCAAACCGTCCTATGGTATCTAAACAATTCAGAGTGGGTTGAGCATGTGCAGAGTGGTGAGTATCTGCACTGGGTAACACAACAGTATCAATAATAGACAAAACCAATAAAAATACTGATAAGACGATTATGAAAATTGTATTACTGGGTAAGAACGGTCAAGTTGGCTGGGAGTTACAACGTGCACTGCAACCGTTAGGACACGTTATTTCACTAGATCGTCAAATAAATGGTAATGGGTTGTGTGGTGATATAGCCAACTTTGCCGCTATAGAGCAGCTCTATGCTACTATAGAGCCTGATATAGTTATCAATGCAGCCGCTTATACTGCTGTAGATAACGCTGAAAGTGATTATGTACAGGCTGATTTAATCAACCATCTAGCTGTTCAGAACTTAGCTATTCTGTCTAAACAGTTTAATAGCTTGCTGGTTAATTACTCTAGCGATTATGTATTTGAAGGCATCCGAGATACGCCTTGGCTAGAAACAGACAGTAAGGTGCCTATAAATAACTATGGCCAGACTAAGTATGATGGCGAAATTGCTTTAGAACAGAGTGGTGCAAGGTTTATTAACTTTCGCGCCAGTTGGGTATATGGCACCCATGGCAGCAACTTTATCAAAACCATGTTAAAACTTGCTCAAACTAAAGAAGAGCTTAACATCATTGCTGATCAAATTGGCGCGCCAACTGGAGCCGCTCTGATTGCTGATGTTACTGCACAAGCACTACGTTACTATTTACTAAAAGAACAATCCTGTAGTCTGCTTGGACATTATAACTTAGCAGCACAAGGTGAATGTTCTTGGTTTGATTATGCTAAGTTTATCTTTGCGACCGCACAAAAAGAAATGAATACAAAGTTACTTGTAAAACAGATAAACCCTATTCCAACAGCAGAATACCCTACCCCTGCAGAACGTCCGCTCAACTCGCGTTTAAATACTGAAAAACTACAAACCCACTTCCAACTGCACTTGCCACATTGGCAACAAGGTGTCGCTCAAGTATTAGGAGAGCTATTGTTATGATTCAAACCAACCGTAAAGGGATTATTCTTGCTGGAGGCTCTGGTTCACGCTTGCACCCTATCACTCTAGGTACATCAAAACAGCTTCTTCCAATATATGATAAGCCTATGATTTACTATCCTTTATCGGTACTGATGCTAGCCGGTATTCGAGAAATATTAATCATATCTACTCCTGAAGACTTGCCAAATTTTGAAAAACTACTTGGTAATGGTGAGGATTTTGGAATAGAGTTATCCTATAAAGCTCAACCATCACCTGATGGCCTAGCTCAAGCGTTTATTTTGGGTAAAGAGTTTATTGGCGACGATAATGTTTGCTTAGTGTTAGGGGATAATATTTTCTATGGGCAAAGCTTTAGCCAGCAACTACTCCGAGCGACCGAAAAAGAGACAGGAGCAACAGTATTCGGTTACTATGTAAGTGATCCTGAGCGTTTTGGCGTAGTAGATTTTGATCGAGATGGTAAAGCACTAAGTATCGAAGAGAAACCTAATCGTCCTAAGTCGAATTATGCCGTGACTGGTTTATACTTTTACGACAATCAAGTAGTAGATATTGCTGAAAACGTACAACCGTCATCTCGAGGCGAGTTAGAGATTACTGATATTAACAATGCTTATTTAGAACAACAACAACTTAATGTGGAACTTCTAGGCCGTGGTTTTGCTTGGCTAGACACTGGTACTCACGACTCATTACTAGAGGCCGGGCAGTTTGTGCAAACTATTGAACATCGTCAAGGCCTTAAAGTAGCCTGTCTTGAAGAAATATCTTATCACAACGGTTGGATTGACGACTCTAAATTACTAGAACGTGCGGATTTTTTTAAAAAGACGGGGTATGGGCAGTATCTATCAAAATTACATCAAGAGTATCAAAACTAACTTCATGACTATATTAGTATATGCATTATGAATATTATTGAAACCAAAATACCAGAATTATTAATCCTTGAACCTCGTGTTTTCGAAGATGACCGTGGCTGGTTCATGGAGAGTTTTAATCAAAAAACTTTCGCCGCTCTTTTGAATGAGCGTGGGTTTGAGGCACCACACTTTGTCCAAGACAACCATTCCAGCTCTGAAAAAGGGGTACTACGTGGTTTGCACTATCAACTAAACCCTTTTTCTCAAGCTAAGCTTGTGCGCGTGGTACAAGGACGAGCTTGGGATGTAGCGGTAGATATTCGCCAAAACTCATCTACTTTTGGTCAATGGGTAGGTGTAGAACTGACTGGAACCAATTGTCGTCAACTTTGGATACCTTCAGGTTTTGCACATGGCTTTATAGCATTAGAAGATAATACTCAATTTTTATACAAGACTACTAATTATTACCATAAAGAAAGTGAGCGGACTATCTTATGGAATGATAATAGCCTGAATATTGATTGGCCAGTTGAGGATTTGGAACTCAAGTTAACGCGTAAAGATAATGAAGGATTAACTTTTGAACAAGCCAAAAAAACGAATGAAATCTTCTAATTCCATGCCTTATCTTCTAACTCATGTTTATTACTACTAGAATTATTATTTTTGAAGATAAAAAAGACAAATACTAAACTTCCCTACTATCAGGAATGATAGTTTTACAAAATTACTATTTAATCATAAAAAAAAGACTGAACAATTATGTTCAGCCTTTTTGGTCTTTAAAGTAACGGCATTATCAATTAATAAAGCTTAACCAGTCCATATATTTCTCATTACGACCATGAACCACATCAAAGTATAGGGTCTGTAGTTTTTCAGTCAATGGTCCGCGGCCACCATTACCGATGATGCGATCGTCATATTCACGGATAGGCGTCACTTCAGCAGCAGTACCTGTCATAAATATCTCGTCAGCTAAGTAAAACTCATCACGAGTGATACGGCGTTCGATAACATTGATACCCAAGTCAGCCGCGAACTGCAAGATAGTACGACGAGTGATACCGTCTAATGCACCACCTGATAGGTCTGGCGTATGTAGCTCACCATTTTTTACCAAAAATAAGTTCTCGCCTGCGCCCTGACATACAAACCCTTGTGGATCCATTAAGATAGCTTCGTCATAGCCATTACGTGTTACTTCTTGATTGGCCATGATAGATACAGGATAGTTACTAGAGGCTTTAGCCTTACACATAGTCACGTTTGGCATGTGATGCGTATAAGATGACGTTTTTACACGGATACCATTCTTGATACCCTCTTCACCAAGATAAGCACCCCAATGCCAAGCAGCAACCATTGCATTGATGCTATTATCACGTGAAGACAAGCCAAGTTTCTCTGCACCCACCCAAATGAGCGGACGAATATAAGCTTCTGCTAAGTTGTTTTGCTTGACCACATCTTTATGTGCTTGCTCTAGAGTGGCAGCATCAAAAGGTACGTCCATTTGAAAGATTTTGGCTGAGCCAAGTAGACGCTCGGTATGTTCTTTTAAGCGGAAAATAGCAGTACGATTATCCGCTGTTTGGTAAGCGCGTACGCCTTCAAAAACAGCCATACCGTAATGCAAGCTATGTGTAAGCACATGAACTTTAGCATCTGGCTGTTCGACCATCGTGCCATTCATCCAAAGCTTACCATCTTGTGTTGCCATATTCATTTTATTGTCCTTATGCTAGCACTGACGTCTAACTTTTTTTAGGTAGGTTTTATTTAACAGTATTGATCAACATCGTATGATAACACCGCAGCGTCAATTTTTATTGCCTAAACAACAGCTTCATTATGACAAACGACTGACAGTGCTATGATGATGTGTGACCGATTATATCACTGGCCGTCTTGGCAAATGAAATCTTTTGGTTTGGCACTATATGGTTTTTAATTATATCGTTTCTAGCTACCGATTCTATCCATAGTTTTTGTTCATAGCTTTTATTGATAGCTTTTGTTCATAGCTTCTATTTATCATAACGCATTACAGTTTAAGCGTCTCTTGGACTATCGGCAAGGCCTGAATCATACAAGTTACGATATTACTCCTCGTCTGTCTCCACGCCCATGAGATGCTGCCATTGTGACTGTACTAACGTTCGCGTCTCCTGCCATAGTGACTCATCAACGAGCAAAGACTGCTCTGATAGTGCCAATTGATGCGTGGCAGCACGTATTCTTAGATAGGCATCGGTCAAATCCTGACAGACTTGGTCATCCCAAATACCAAGCAAGGCAACTTCTGCAAAAATTCGCACATTATCGCTCCATTTGGTCAAACTCGGATATTCATGCGAGTAAGCCAATACGGCAAACTGTGCTAAGAACTCAATGTCTACAATCCCGCCTGCATCTTGCTTAAGATGAAACTTGCCCGCTTCCTGCTGCCATTGGTTCGTGCCTAGATGCTTTTGCATTTTGATACGCATGCTAGTGACTTCACTACGTACTTGATCCAGTGTCCGTGGCAACGACAATACGTCGCGGCGAATATCGCAAAAGCGTGCAGTGACTCGTCTGTCCCCGCAAATCGCACGAGCACGTACCAACGCTTGATGCTCCCATGACCATGCTTTATCCATTTGATAGGTTTCAAACGCATGACAAGACACCACCATCATGCCAGCATTCCCTGAAGGTCGCAGACGCATATCAATCTCATAAGCACGGCCATCACGAGTTTGAGTATTGAGATAATTCATCAGTTTTTGTACAAGACGCGCGGCAAACTTCATACCACTGACTGATTTTTCACCAGTGGTCATGCCTTGCTCTTTTATCTTATGTAGAAATACCAAGTCCAAATCTGAAGAATACGACAACTCTAAACCACCAAGCTTGCCATAACCGATAATTGCAAAGCCGCAGTCCGCTTCAGTGACTGGGTCGCCATCTTGGCCAATAGGATACCCATAACGGTTAACAATCTCTGCAAAAGCGCGCTCTAATGCCGCTTCTAGTACGACTTCAGCGATATAAGTCAATGAATCCGATACTTTCATAATCGGGCGTTCAGCCAATACATCACTAGCAGCGACCGCCAACACCTGATTCTTTTTGAACAGGCGTAGGACGCTCAATAGCTCTTCTTCATCGTTTGGCTCGACGCGTAGCAACTGTTGACGCAAGATATCACGCAGCTCACGCTTATCTGGTAGATGGCGATAACGCTGCTGCAAAAATGTGTCTAATAATACAGGATACTGAGCCAACTCTTTTGCGATCCATGGGCTGGCAGATAGCATTGGAATCAGCTCAATCGTTGCATTGGGGTTTTCAGCAATCATGACCAAGTAGATAGAACGGCGGCAAATCGCTTCAAGCAGTGAGATCAATCTTGGTAAAGCAGTATTGGCAAGTTGCTGCTGTTCTTGATGCGCTAACAACGCATGGACAATGACAGGATATGCGTCGTCTAAACGCTCTCTGGCCTCATCACTTAAGTTAGCCACCATTTTTGATTGCCAAAAGTTCTGTAGTAACTCGCGATTTTCTTCTGTCAGCACTTCATTTAAACGGGCAATTTGCTCATCTAAGTGCTCTGGTTCTAGATCGGTATCTTCGTTATCAGGTACTTGGCGCTCAGTGACCATACGCTCAAACGGCACATTGACACTCTCGCGATGACGATTAAGCTGATCTAATAAGGCATTCCAGTTCTCAAAATCCAGTGTTACTGCTAGATTATGCTGCCACTGCTCATCGTGTGGTAAGCGCTGGGTCTGCTGATCATTAATCGCTTGAATAGCATGCTCAAGCCGGCGTAAAAACCGATATGCTGCCTGTAGTTGCTCGTAAGTTGAATGCTCCAGATAGCCAAGCTCACATAATACTTGCATCGCTTGCAAGCAAGGTTTGATTTGGAGCTGTGGATGCCGGCCACCATAGATAAGCTGAAAGGCCTGTACGATAAACTCAATATCTCTAATGCCGCCAGCACCAAGCTTGATATTATCCAAGTCTTCACGCTGTGCAACTTGGTTTTGAATAAGAGACTTCATCTCTCTCAATGCCGAAAACGCACTGTAGTCCACGTAATAACGAAAGACAAATGGCTTAATCAGCGCTTGTAACTCTTCATAAAATGGCTGGTCTATTTGTCCAACTACGCGCGCTTTTAACCAAGCAAAACGCTCCCATGCACGCCCATGCATCGTAAAGTATTTTTGTAATGCGGACAGATGAATGGCCAAATCACTCCCATCACCCCATGGACGTAAGCGCATATCTACTCGAAAGACAAAACCGTCGGCGGTCTTGTTATCAAGCAGTTTAATAATACCTTGACCCAATCTGGTCATAAAGCGTTTGTTATCTATGCTACGTGTGCCTTTTGCTTTATTGCCATTGGTCTCGCCGCGCGCTTGATGCACAAAGATTAGATCAATATCACTTGATAAATTCAGCTCTTGCGCACCAAGCTTACCCATGGCCATAATCGCCATATCATCAATCTGTATATTGCCTTGTTCATTGATGAAGGTCGGCTCGCCATATTTAGCAACCAAGTGCTGATAAGTATAATCTTTAGCAAAAGAGATACAGCCATCTGCAAACTCAGACAACTCATCGGTCAACTGCTCCAGACTGATCGTCTGCAAAGCATCTTGCCAAATCCAACGCATCATCAGTAGCGTTCGCAAGTGACGCAGACCACTCATGACCTTGATTTCATCAGCGAGTTGATAGTTTTCATCTAGCGTATAATCTTGTATCAGATCATCGATTTGCTGGCGGGTCAGCGTACTATTCAATGGATAGCTACGCAAAAACGTCTGACATGAAACGGTCCGACTCTCCCAAATCTGATAAGCGAACTCGCTCGCTGTCTGCAGGACTTGCAGTTGTTCTACGGTAGGCTGATAATCTGTACCATTGTTCACACGTGAGGGCATAGCAGGTAACATAGTGACAAAAACTCCTTACATAGAATGGTAAGACTACGTGAACCTAGCTCATAAGTTTATTGTTTTTTCTTACGAGGCAGTCACAGCATCAAATAATAATACTCAGTGTGCCTACACTTGAGATAAAACCACGTTAAATAACAGTGACTCTATTTGGTTTGCGGCGCTTTATGTTAGCATAAACATCTTTGATAGAGACGACGCACCTCTCTTTTATGACATAACGCTATTTGATGTGACAGTATGATCCGCTGTATGTCGTATTATCAGTATAAATTCTGTTTTCTGTCACGCAAATTTGCACACAAGCACTATAATAATAACGACCAAATGACTTTATACAAAGCATTTATAGCAACTCGGTCATAATTTTTAAACTTTTATTTATAATATGTGATACTGCGCCTTATGACGACCACTACCCCGTTACTACTGATTACTGCTGACCCTAGTCACCCATTGGCACACTTGGCGTTACGCTATGCACACGCTTACCTGAAGGGCGCCGCGAATAGTGATGATATTGATAACAATGACACGAATAGTACAGGCAGCAGCGATAATGCTACCTCTGAACAACCCCTGCTCAATGTCTTCTTTTATGGCGATTCGGCTCACATAGCCAATCGCTTGCGTTGGCAGTCAGCCGATCAATTAGACTTGACCAAAGAATGGCAGTCTTTGGCTGAGCAGTATCAGTTACCCTTGCCTGTCTGTGTCAGTACAGCACTCAGCCGCGGTGTAAGTGATATGGACAACAGCTCACGCCATCAGCTTGACGGTGCCAATCTTGCGACAGGGTTTACATTAGTGGGACTCAGTGAGCTTGCGATGATGATGCAGGACGACTGTCGTTTGATACAGTTTTGATAGCGTGCCGTTTGATGGTTTTTTTATTAACATCACTGGTAGCGGTAACTATTTTTAGGAATACATAATGAGATTATTAATTCAGCTGCATACGCCCACTGAAGCAGCAAGCTACGAAGGATGTGCACTTGCGCTAACTCTAGCGACGTTTGGTCATGAGGTGCAACTATTCTTAGATGCGCCTGTCTTTGGCTTATTGATGCAATCTGACTCGCGGCTGCATGGCATGATTCAGTCACTTGAGCTTTACGATATGCCCGCAGCTTGGCTACCTGATGATGTCTTTAGCGGCTGGGTCACTGGTATGCTACCGATAGATCTGGCATCACAGCTCACACTCGTACCAGAGATCATAAACTCACAAGACTTTGAGCAAATCTTAACCTTTTAAATCGTCCTATCATTCAGACTTTTTATAAAAAACAAAGCACGTAATCGGACACCTTTATGGCAACTTTATATCAATTGCATAGCACGATGGCTACCCTTAGACGCAGCACCGAAGAAATGTCTCGCACTTGGCGCACGGGTGACAGCATCCTTCTGCTTGGCAGCACCCCTGCTTTTATCGACTGGCTCAACGCTTACTTAAATGATAGCGATATAGGTGATATTGCTGGTATTTATGCATTGGCAGATGACATTGCCCAGCTCACAACAAATACAACTGCCAAGCTTAATTTAGAGACTAAGTTGACTGCTATTTTAACCGACGCAGAATGGGTGAATCTGACTCAGAGCAGTCAGTTTGACAAAGTGGTGACGATTGCCTTATGAGTAATGACATGACCACTCACAACACTACATTACCGGCGGCTGATATCGAATTAGATCAAGACGGCCATCTGTGTGACCATACGATCTGGACGCCTGCTATCGCACAGCAATTAGCAGACACGTTAGAGGTTAATCTGAGCGATGAGCATTTAGAAGTTTTGCAACAAGTGCGCGCGTTTTTTGACAAATTTAATCACGCGCCAGCAAGCCGTCCACTAATCAAATGGCTACAAAAGACTTTGCCAGAACTCGATATTAGCAATCAAAAGCTACAGCAATTGTTTCATACAGGTTTGGTTGCGCGTCATGTCAATCGCTTGGCAGGCTTACCCAAACCACCAAACTGTTTGTAAGTGATTTATAGTCGATAAGATATGATAAGCGATAAGATATGATCGACGTCGCACTATAAAATCATCATAGATTAATGAGCAGTATCTAATACTTTACTGCTCATTGAGTACGCAAATACTTTTAAGTCTATAGTTATTGCTTTATAGAATCGCTATTTTGGGTCATAGACTGTCAATGTCTCATACCCAATACTACGACCCTCATCGCCCGTAAACCCTTGCTGTCGCCATATCTCGTACAAACAGATGGCGACACTATTCGATAAGTTCAAACTGCGCGAGTCAGCTAGCATGGGTAACCTCAGCCAATTATCAGCACCGATATCTTCGCGTATATCATCTGCCAGACCTGCCGTCTCAGAACCAAAGACTAGCGCAATATTGGTCATAGCAGCCTTATCAGATGCTTCAGAGTCCGAGTGCTTACCAAAGTCATAATCGTAGAATGGTTTGCTAAGCTTAGTCGTCAATGCGGTAACGACATGGCAATCAGTGGCTTTTAGTGCTTGCCTTGCAGCTGTCCAATCATCATGCACTTGCAAATGAGCATATTCATGATAATCAAGACCTGCACGGCGTAGCTTTTTGTCATCAAGCTCAAACCCTAACGGTCTGACTAAATGTAGCTGTGCCCCGCTATTGGCACACAGTCGAATAATATTGCCAGTATTGCTCGGCATTTTTGGTGCTACTAGTACGATATGGATGGTCATTCTTACTCCAAAAATATTCAGCGCTCTATTATTTAAATGTATGAGCGGCAGGTAATCGAAAGTTACAGTTTACTGCCAATAATTACATTTTGATACTGTGCAGCGTTTTTAACTTTCACTATGATGTCTGTAATGGATAACGCGATAGCATTTACGTATGACTGTCTCATCCAATACCCCTTCAGTGAAGCTTGAGCACGCGCTTAGCGTCACTGTTGTTATTTATAACCATTCATTTATCTTTGAGGATACTATTATGAAAAAAGTAATCATCGCATCTTTAACTGCTATGTTCGTTCTAACTGGTTGCAACACGTTCAAAGGCTTTGGCCAAGACGTATCAAGCGCTGGTGATGCTGTAACTGGCGGCGCACAAGAAGTACAAAACAAAATCTAAGGTCTGCTTTTTTTAGATTTTCAAAAGGGCTTATCATTAATTTGATAAGCCTTTTTTGTATTCTCACTTCGTTGCTATTAAACAATCACTCAAGTACGATTTTATAAAAACGCGCGTAATATCTGATTGAGATAACGCTGACCTAATATGGTCGGTTGCAACTGTGTATTACTATCTACAAGCAGCCCTTGTTTAATTAGACTGTTTACTTGTTCAGTAATCGCATCGAGCTTTAGACCTGTTCTATTTTCAAACAACGACCAACTAACACCACCATGTAAGCGCAATACGTTCAACATAAACTCGCTCACCAACTCTTCTTGATCAATCGCTTGCCAGCCAACCATCTTTGGTGTGATTTGGTGTATATCGGGCATCTCCGTGGTATCTGGATTCATTACTACATAATCTTTTGGCAAACGTGATTTGCTAAAGCGATAGATACCTGACGCTACTAACAAGTCATCTTCCATTTTATCTTTTACATCTGAAGAATGACTACCATTGCTATCGTTATGAGCAATCGTCACTTTACCATGTGCCCCAGCACCAATGGCTAGATAGTCGCCAAACTGCCAATAGTTGATATTATGACGACATGGTTTGTCTGACGCACCTGCCCACGCAGACACCTCATAGTTGCTATAGCCTAATTGCTGCAATAGCGACTGACCTGCTTGTTCAATATCTGCCAAATTGTCTTCATCGGGTAAAATAGGTTGACTACGGTAAAACACGGTATTTGGCTCAATAGTCAGTTGATACCAAGAGATATGCGTTGCACCAGCATCATGCGCCATTTGAATATCTGTTAGCGCCTCATTCATGGTTTGCTGCGGTAGACCATGCATCAGATCAACATTGACTCGTTGAAATCCAGCCGCTTTGGCAGCGCGTATCGCTGATAACGCTTGTACAGGATCGTGGATACGCCCAAGCACTTTAAGCTTATCAGCACCGAAGCTCTGTACGCCGATAGACAAACGATTGATACCAACCTCTAGATACTGTGCAAATGGTGCATGCTCAAGCGTACCAGGATTGGCCTCCATCGTGACTTCGATGTCTTCTGCAAATTCAAAACACCTACGCAAACCAATAAACAGTCGCTGATACTGAGCAATGGGTAGCAAAGACGGCGTACCACCACCGATAAATATCGAACCAATTTTTCGGCCCTGAGTTAAAGGTTGCTGCATTGCGGCGTCTAACAGTAAGGCATCGACGTATTCCTCATACATGGATAGCTCGCTGTCCATCGGTAGCTCATGCGAATTAAAATCGCAATAAGGACACTTCTTCACACACCACGGGATGTGAATGTAAAGAGACAATGGAATGTCGGTCACGTCTACCGCGATAGTATCCGTCGTTGGTTCAGTGAGACTTAACGTATTCAGGTCATTTGGCATACTGTCTGTATTCACTTTGGGCATAAATAAACTTATTTTGTAGTTAGCAATGATGATCGATATCGAAAGTAACGCTAGGATAGCGACTCGATGAGATAAAGAAAAGCCTATCTATCGTAAAGCTATTAACAAAGCCATGCATAAAGCCATGTACAAATCCCCTATTCATCATGGTAACTTATGGGCAGTATACAGAAGCTCTCCCTAAGTTCTATTAAAAACAGACCCTACTAAGAAAAAACGCTACTAAAAATGAAAGTATGTTTGAGAGCCAATCTGTAAATAGTGAGTTAATAAAAAGTTAGTTGATAAAAATTAACTCTAATAACTTTAAGAGTAAATTCAAAAATAAATAAAAAATTAAAGGACAGATATATGGCGTATTGGTTAATGAAATCCAACCCTAAATTTTTTGGTATTGAAGATTTACAGCGCTTGGGCACCGACGGTTGGGACGGTGTTCGTAACTACCGTGCGCGTAATTTTATGCGTGATGATATGGAAGTTGGTGACAAAGTGTTCTTTTATCACTCTAGCGCCAAGCCGTCTGGCGTCGCTGGTATAATGACAATCACTACAGCAGGGTATCCTGATCCTACTCAGTTTCACCCTGAGCATCGTCATTATGATCCTATTGCGACTGAAGAGGAACCTCGCTGGTATATGGTAGACCTTACTTTTGAGCAGGCTTTTACAGAGGTGCTGCCGCTATCAGAGCTTAAGTTCTTGCCTGCGCTTGAAGACTCACTATTACTCAGAAAAGGCTGTCAGCAGCTAACCGTGATTCCATTAGAGCCCAAACATTGGCGGGCGATTATGGATATGGCGGAGACACTTGAGTTGTTACCGGAGCAAACTCATTGAATTGGCTATTGTCCATCAGCTATGAAATAGAGTACAAAAAACCTAAGATTAGTGCCTGCATAGCGGCGCTAAAACATTGACATCATAGAGTGGCTTCTTTACCATCTTATTATGTATATGACCTGTTAATCCACTGCTTGGATTGACGGGTTATTTTTATTTTAGTGTCTTTACTTTTATTTTCATACTCTGTCTATCTACTTATGCAGCATTATAAGCTTGCTCATATTATTTATCGGAGTATTATCGTCGGCACTACTCTCTCCTTGCTACGTCAATCTTAGTCGATTGATAGCAGTGTTTGTTTATTAATAACAACTACCTTAATAACAATTACCGCAAAGAATAAAAAGTTGCTTACCATGGTTTTTCCATTGTCTTTCCAAGATTTCAAAAGCTACAGCTTACGTTTAGGCGTACTTGCCCTCCCTATCTTAATCACTCAATTTTGCCAAGCTGCACTTGGCGTGGTCGATGCCATCATGGCAGGTCAAGTATCGGCGCTCGATTTGGCTGCGGTAGCCGTTGGGTCTGGTATTTGGCTGCCGCTGTTTTTATTGGCCACAGGTGTGCTTATCGCAACCACGCCTCTGATTGGTGAAGCGATTGGTCAAGACCAACACGGCCAAGTACCTCATATTACGCAGCAGTCCTTATGGACGGCTGGTGTTATTGGCATTATCGGTTTTATCATTGTCAATTTGGCTCCCAATGTCCTTGGCATTATGGGTGTCCCAGAAAACATTCAGCCGATAGCGACGCAGTATTTGCATGGTGTCTCATTTGGTTTCCCAGCGCTCGCTGTATACGCTGTTCTACGTAGTTATTGTGAGGCACTGGGTCGTCCTGAGCCTGTGACTGTCATTAGCATCATTGGCCTGATCGCAGATATCCCTTTGAACTATATTTTTATTCATGGGTTATTTGGCATGCCAGAAATGGGCGGTGCGGGCTGCGGGGTGGCGACAGCATTGGTATTATGGATAAATGTCCTATTACTTGCTGCCTATACTAGCTTCACGAAACGCCGCGAATTTGTGAGCACACGCTTTTTTTATGGCTTTTCTAGCCCCAATCGTACACAGATTAAAAAGCTATTAAAACTTGGTATTCCTATTGGCATCTCTATCTTCTTTGAAGCCAGTTTGTTTAGCTTAGGTGCCCTTGTGATTAGCCCATTAGGTGAGCTAGCCACAGCATCGCATCAGGTAGCGCTGTCAGTGACTTCACAGCTCTTTATGATACCAATATCCGTCGCAATGGCTCTGACCATCATGGCCTCCAATCGATTTGGTCAAAAAAATCTATTAGCACTGCGCCAAGTGCAAGCCACAGGACTTATTTGGACCGTATTGATTGCTTTGGTTTGTATGCTTGGTATATGGCTATTCAGACCAGAACTGGCGGCAGCCTTCACGGATAACCCAGAGGTTAGGGCTCAGTCTATGCATCTGCTTATCTTTGCCCTTGCTTATCAGTTATTTGATGGCTGGCAGGTTAACGTCGCTGGCATATTGCGCGGCATGCAGGATACTACCATACCAATGTGGGTAACGCTCTTTTGCTATTGGTTAGTTGCCCTACCACTTGGCGTCTATCTAGTACGTTTCACTGACGTTGGCGCACAAGGGTTTTGGATGGCGTTGATTACAGGTTTGTTCTTATCATCTATTTTACTTACTTTGCGTCTACGCTATCAGCAAAAACGCTTAACTGTGCTATGGGGTTAAGCCAATTGCTCATGGATTGAATTTTATAATTATTGTTAGCGTTATTTGATTATACAGACTATAAAAAATCGTAGATATTTTCTTACTAAAAAGATGGCTTACGTCAAAATATGTAAAAATTCTCAGTTAACAACTGTACATTGATTGCTCATTGTCCTGAATCTAGGTATCATTAGCAATTAATTAGACAATATTTAGTTACACTATTTCTCGAATTTAGTACAAGGTCAGATAAAAACTATGGATATTGAAAAAATACGCACCCTCATCGCCCTTATGGAAGAAAGTGAACTGGTTAATTTAGAAATCAGTTCTGACGACGAGCATATTAGCTTAACTCGTCACTATGACGCGCCTGCGCCAACTATGATGGCCGCCCCAGCTGCGAGCGCTGCTCCTGCTGCCGCTGTTGAAGGCAAACCTGCAGAAAAAGCGGGTAGCGTTGAGTCTTCACCAATGGTAGGTGTTTTCTATTCAGCACCAAGCCCTAATGACCCACCATTTGTGAAAGTTGGTCAAAAAGTTCAGGCAGGTGATACTTTAGGTATTATCGAAGCCATGAAAATCATGAACCCGCTTGAAGCGACTCAAAGTGGTATTGTTGACGAAATCTTGGTAGATAACTCTGAAGTCGTACAGTTCGGTCAACCTGTCATACGCTACAAAGCGTAACGATATTTGCCATACTTTATTTCATTATGACTGACTTTTGGTATATATACCGCGTCAATGCTAAATAACATGATGCTATGTATCGAAACTCAGTCAATGACTGACGCTTCGACAAGGATGAACCCATGATAAAAAAATTGCTCATTGCCAACAGAGGTGAAATTGCCCTGCGCATCGTCCGCGCCTGTAAAGCGCTAGGTATCGAAACGGTAGGTGTCTATTCTACTGCTGATGCCAACTTGATGCACTTGCGCTTTGTTGATGAGGCAATTTGTATTGGCAAGCCTAATGCTAACCAAAGCTACCTTGATATCAATACCATCTTAACCGCTGCTGAAATCACTGGTGCAGATGCTATCCATCCCGGTTACGGATTTTTGTCTGAGAATGCTGAATTTGCTGAACAAGTAGAAGAAGCAGGATTGACCTTCGTTGGTCCTAATGCTGATCATATTCGCCTTATGGGCAACAAAGTTTCTGCCATCAACGCCATGAAAAAAGCTGGCGTACCAACCGTACCTGGTTCAGTTGGCGCTGTGACTCTGCATAATGCTGAAGAGCAAGCCCGCAATATCGGCTTCCCACTATTGATTAAAGCGGCTTCTGGCGGCGGTGGACGCGGTATGCGTGTGGTTGAACGCTTTGACGAACTAATCGGTCAAGTACAAGCGGCCAAACAAGAAGCTGAGCTTTGGTTCGGTGACGACACTGTCTATATGGAGCGCTATCTACAGAACCCGCGCCACGTAGAAGTACAGGTGTTGGGTGATGGTAATGGTAATGCTATCCATCTATATGACCGTGATTGCTCATTGCAGCGTCGCCATCAAAAAGTGCTAGAAGAAGCACCTGCTCCAGACATCCCAGATGATGTACGTGAGCCAATCTTAAAGGCGTGCGTAAAAGCGTGCGAGCTTGTTAAGTATCGCGGTGCTGGTACGTTTGAATTCTTGTTTGAAAATAACGAGTTTTTCTTTATTGAAATGAACACTCGTGTACAGGTTGAGCATCCAGTGACTGAGATGATTACTGGTATCGATGTTGTGGTCGAACAGCTCAAAATTGCTGCCGGTTACGGCCTGTCTTATCGTCAAAGCGAGATTGAGATCCAAGGTCATGCGATCGAATGTCGTATCAATGCCGAAGATGCAGCGACTTTCGTACCCTGCCCAGGCACTATCAGCCAACTGTTCACGCCAAGTGGTTCCGGCATTCGCTTTGACTCTCATCTATACCCTGGCTATGAGATACCGACCTATTACGATTCATTGATTGGTAAGCTTATTTGTCACGGTCAAACTCGTCAGCAAGCTATTGCTAAGACCATACATGCTCTTGATGAGCTGATTATCGAAGGTATCAAAACCAACATACCTTTGCATCGTGATGTAATTTTGGCGGATGATAACTTCACTCGTGAAGCGCAAAACATTCATTATCTCGAAAGAGAGCTGCTGACTGCGAATAAAGCTAAAAAAGACTCGTAGGCTAAAATACTTATAGAGTTCGCTAAGTTTAATTAAAACAGCACATAAAAAAACCGCTATCAATATAGCGGTTTTTTTATGTCATCAATAAGCTATCAATTATACGTAAAGTACAAAGAGCATATCTGATTACGGTAACACTCTATTGAAGTTCATAAAGCACTCGTTACCATCAGGGTCAGCACACCATTGCATCTGATTACCATCATGATTGATAAATGCAATTAACGCTTCATCAGTTTGATCGATCTGATTGCCTGAGCAGTCTACTTCATTATTATCATAAACTGTCTTAATCGCAATCACTGGCAGACCTTCTTCACGATGGGTGACTAGATAGCGGCCGTATGTCCACTCTTTGCCACTGACAGACCACATCTCATTATCCGCACTAAAGTTATATAGCTCGCGGCACTGGTTAGACTTACCAACTGATGCAAGTAAGTTCTTACTAGTAGTTGGTTTAATGTTTAGAACCCGCTCTTCACTTTGAGTCAGTACGCCGCCGTCCATGCCCGTCATCACCTTAGGCTCTACATTGCTAGGCTGTTGCACACTATCTGACGCCGACTGATTAGCTTCCGCTTCCTTAGTCATCATGGCGTGAGTAGAATGAGCGCTGCTATCTAAGTCTATTTCCCACTGTCCGGCAATAGCTGGACTAATATGAGTGGTGATGGTCGGCTTGGTAATAGCCTCACCGTTCGCAGGCAACGAGGCTAAAATAGATGCTAGCGTGAATGAAGCAAATGAGATAGGTTCCATAATTAACCTTATATTTATAATATTTTAATATATACATTAGCGTAAGTCTTAGACACCAAAAACACAAGTAACATTATGCTATTGCTCATAAACCTGTAGTCGGAACTTCATAGGTATTTATAGAAAAAAATAACGCCATCGCTTTACTTGCTAGAGACAAGAAGCGATGGCGTTATTAGCATACAGAATTCTGCGTGATATTAATGACTACTTAATATTAAGCAGCTTCTGTATTTAGCGCTTGAGCAAAAGCTGATAACGCCCCTTTTAGCATGGCTGATACTGTACTGCTACAAGTACCGATGCCTGAGTATACCTCGCCATCTACATTAAGCTGTATATAAGCGGCAGCATTGGCATTGGTTTTGTTATCACTATTGGTATCATCATCGATACCATTACCGCTGTTATGATGCGGGTTAATCGCATGCTCTGCATAGTTAATAATATGCAATGATTTGCCCGTATGCTGTGCAAGTCCGTCAATAAACGATGATAATGGGCCGTTACCCGTGCCATCAATATCGATGGTATCGCTATTCATCTGCACCTGACCACTAAAGTAAACCGCGCCGCCTTTATTGTTGACGCTATAGTCTAGCAGCTCAAACTTGCCTTGCTGCAAGTAAGTATCTTCAAAGGTCTGCAAGATTTCATCATTCTGCAATTCTCGTGCTGCTGCTTCAGCTTGCTTTTGTACCACACGGCTAAAGTCAATCTGCATCCAACGTGGTAGGTTAAAACCGTAGTTACGCTGCAAAATATATGCGACGCCGCCTTTGCCTGACTGGCTATTGATACGTACTACATCTTGGTAGCTACGGCCAATATGCGCAGGATCGATGGGTAGATAAGCCACGTCCCAGACATTGTCTGTTTCGCTCTGATTGCTTTCATTGTAATCGAGAGATTTTTTGATAGCATCTTGATGTGAGCCACTAAATGCCGTGAAGACCAACTCGCCTACATAAGGATGACGAGGGTGCAATGGTAAGTTATTGCATTCGCTCACAACCTGTACGATTTCGCTCATGTTGCTAAAATCAAGCTCAGGATCGATACCTTGGCTAAATAAGTTCATGGCCATGACCATGATATCCATGTTACCTGTACGCTCACCGTTACCAAGCAATGTGCCTTCGATACGATCTGCACCCGCCAGCACACCTAACTCAGCCGCTGCTACCGCACAGCCACGGTCATTATGGGTATGCAAGCTCACAATCACGTGCTCACGCTGCGCTAAATTGCGGCAGAAGTACTCTACTTGATCAGCAAAGACATTGGGCATAGAAGCCTCAACCGTCGCTGGCAAGTTAAAAATAACTTCCTGACCCTGCTGTGGTTGCCACACGTCACACACTGCATCGCAAACCTCTACGGCATATTCAGTTTCTGTCTGGCTAAAGCTCTCTGGCGAGTACTGAAATACCCAATCTGTCTCAGGGTATTTTGCTGCATACTCTTGCAATAGCTTGGCACCTGCAATCGCAATCTCTTTGATTTCAGCTTTATCTTTGCCATAGACTTTTTCGCGTTGTACACGGCTGGTTGAGTTATAGACATGGACAACCGCACGTTTAGCACCTTTTAATGATTCAAAAGTACGGGCAATCAAATGCTCGCGCGCTTGTACCAATACTTGTAGCGTTACATCTTCAGGTACGTGGTTTTCTTCAATAAGCTTACGCGCAAAGTCAAACTCTACCTGCGCCGCTGACGGAAAACCAATCTCAATCTCTTTAAAACCAACATCTACTAAGGTCTTAAAGAAGCGCATTTTTTGTTCAATGGTCATCGGATCAATCAGTGCTTGGTTACCATCACGCAGATCCACACTTGCCCATATCGGTGACTTCTCAATCGTCTTGCTTGGCCAAGTACGATCTGGCAGCGATGGCGCAAATGCAAATGGACGGTATTTACGGAAGTCAAAAGCGGCACTTTTTGGTGTAATCTTTGCAGTCCCTGTGGCTGCAGTGTGCGTGGCTTGGTCAGACATAATCAATCCTTAGATGATATGGTTATTTATATATTTAGCTAGGCGATTAGCTGTTGATTAGATCAGTATTTATCATACGAGATAACTAGTGTTCATACCATAATAATATCAAAGTTTAACAGAGAGAAACCTGCTTTCTTTTACTTTATTTTCTGTTATTTTAGTGGAAAAACACAATTTAGACATTATAATCGAATAAATTCACTATTAAGGCTTAAGAAATGCCAGATAATCATATTGATAGTACAGGGACTGCAGATATAGACGAGATAGATAGACAGTTGCTGCGCTTATTGCAAACGCAGGCGCGTATGAGTATTACTGAACTTGCTGAGCGCGTCAACCTGTCTGCTACCCCTTGCGCACGTCGTATCAAACGCTTAGAAGATGCGAACATTATCACCGGCTACCATACCAAAACCGATGCGCAAAAACTTGGCTATCCGCTAGCCGTGTTTATCGCTATTAGTATGGATCGTCATACGGCAGAACGTTTTGAGCAATTTGAACGCAAAGTTCAGAGCTTTAAGGAAGTCATCAGCTGTAGTATTGTCACAGGACGCACTGAAGACTATCTGATTAAGGTTAGAGTACGTGATATGACACATTACGAAGAGTTTTTATTGCATCGCCTCAATCGTATTGAAGGCGTGGCTCAAGTTCATACCAGTTTTGAATTACGAGAAGTATTTAGCCGTAGCGTGGTTTAGACGATCTGAGCGGTCGTTGGCGACTGTCGACGGAACCATACCAATAGTACAAATCCGATCATCAACCCGACAGCAGCGACAAGTAACCCTGCATTGAAATTGCCATCTTTTCCTGCCAGTGCCACTGTTACCAAGGGTCCTAAAAACTGTCCTAACGCATAAGCCAACGTTGCCAAAGCAATCAGTAAATTAGAATAGGCAGGATTGATATTTTTAAACAGCGTCAGTGTCATCGATACCATACCGACAAAGGTCAATCCTAAAATCGCAGCATTGCCATACAATCCAAGTGCACCACCAAACCATATAGGCAAGCACATCCCAAATGCTTGCAATACCGTCAGCCCCATTAAGGTTTTTATCTCACCGATACGTTTGGCAAGCGCGCCCCATAGGGGGTTTGACAACATCGCAAAAATACCAACGACTAACCAAATCATCAATCCAGCATACGTCTGTGTCGTTAGACGCTGCGCTGCCATGACGGGCAAAAAAGTTGCTGAGCTAATATAACCAAACCCTGCCAGTACGTAGCTGACAAAAAGTAAAGTAAGCGCTTTATGATGTCCAGAAATTGCTTCGTATAAGGAGCGTTTAAAGTTTAAATAGGCCTGGTGCACTGACACGTGTTGTTTGGCATCAATCTGCTGTGAATCAATAGTCTTTGCTCGTCTTGGTTTTATCGCATACAGTAGCCACACAAGCGGCAAACTGGTGAAGCCTGCGACCAGCCAAATTACATCGAAGTGATAGCCTAACTTTAATAGCCACCACGTCACGATGGCAGAGGCGCTAATGCCAACGCCAATACCTGCATAGTGGACTGCTGATAATACAGAACGGCGCTCAGGGCTGAGGGTTTGAATGACAAACGATGAGCTCAATATCATTGCCACGCCACTTGCAATACCTGCAATTAAGCGGATGATATACCATAGCGTGAGCGACATATCAGGTATGACGAGTAGCATCGTTGTGGCAACACTGATAATTGCCCAAAGTGTCATCGCCTGCCATGTCGAACGCTGAGGCACAAACATGGCGATAAGCGCACCGATAAAGTAACCGATATAATTGATTGATGCCAACCAGCCTGCAATCGTCGTTGATAGCGACAATTGCACCATAATATCAGGTAAGGTGGCGGTAAACAGAAAGCGACCATAGCCCATAACGACTGCCATGCAGTACATACCAATACAGGCAATGGCAGCTTCGTTGGTAATGGTCGGAACCATACGGCTTTTAAAAGCAGTCATCATGACAGAGCCATTTTTGCGGCAATTAGCACACAATCCTTTGTGTTAGACAGTCAAAAGCAGTAATAAACAAACGCAGAAATAGAAAAGTTATTAGATATATTAGGCCAGCATAAAGTTATCAGCGAAAACTATGATACGTCTAACGTTGGCGTCTCTACTGTATCCTGCCCTAGCATCTGCACCCGCTGATCGCTAAACATATCCATATCTGGAGCTAGCGTACGCATAAACCGATCAAAATACAACATCTGTTTGGTCAATAGAGCAAAATCGCGTGGGAAATGGATGCCATGACGTTTACCAACCTCAACAATCTCAAGCATCATTTTATTAAGCTCATCGGCTTGTTCTTTACTATTAAACGGTACACCACTGGTAAAGGTTTTATCTTCTGCCATGATCGTTGTCATCATGCGTTGCAAGTCATTCCCTAATGCAGCCACATCTACTTTATTGCCACCATGTGTCATCTCCATATCAATCATATGGCGAGCCATGGCTTGATAGTCACTGTCTTGCATGGCTTGCATCATGCCCATGCACGCACGCCAGCTTTCAGCTTTGAGCTTACCGACAATACCAAAATCCAAAAATCCAATACGACCATCAGTCAATAGCATCAAATTACCAGCGTGTAAATCCGCATGGAAACTATTGCATAACATGAGACTGGCAAACCATGTGTTTAGCGTGTCTGCCATGACTTGGGCAGGATCTGCACAGTACTGACGCATGAGTGACTCATCGACCATAGAGACGCCATATAGACGGCTCATCGTTAGTACACGCTTGGTAGTCAGCTCTTCATAGACAGTTGGTGCAACGACACGAGTATTTCCTGATACCGTCAAGAACTGTTGAAAATCACGAATATTCTGTGCTTCGGCGATAAAATCAGTCTCGGCAAGCATACGCAGGCGAATCTCATCGATAATCGGCGCAATACTCGCAAATTTCATCGATGGCATCAGTATTTCAAGTAGCTTAGTTACGCCATGTAATACGCCCAAGTCGGTCTGCATGATGGTCTCGACGCCAGGCTTTTGCACCTTTAGCACTACTTCATCGCCATTGTGCAGACGAGCTGCATGCACTTGAGCGATAGAAGCTGATGCTAGCGGCTCTGAGTCAATATGCGCAAACGTATCATCAAGGTTCATGCCATCAGTCGCCAGCTCTTCTTTTAGCACTTGCTCGATATAAGCATAAGACAATGGCGTAGTTTGATCCAAGCAGCTCTGAAAAGCCTTGACATAATCACGTGGAAACAATGACGGCGTACTGGCGATAAATTGACCGATTTTGATATAAGTCGTACCTAACTGCTCAAAGGTTTCTTTGAGTAGCATCGCGTCAGGTTTCTCACCTTTTGCCACTCTTAGCGCAGACAAACCTGCCACACTCGCTGTTTGGCGAACACGGTTCATGACATTAAAAGTATGCTTTAATAAATGCGGACGATGAATTTTCATAAAAAACAACTATGGTAATAAGAAGGATGTTTGAAGATAGGCAATACAATATAAAAATGCGTAAAAATCAGATTACTCAGTTATAGTCGGTTCAATATAATTTCGATACGAGGAAGGCGAGTGAAAGTACTACAACTCGTAGACTAAGCAAGCCTGACATCTTATCCAATTTATAGAGGATTGACTATAGGACTGCTACAGACAGGACACTGTGGGTCTTTTCGATAACCCATTAGCCGCTGCTGCATCTGACTACCATCCCATATGAGCAGCTTGTTTGTCAGTGGATTTTTGGTTAATCCTAAATATTGCAGTGCAGCATTGGCTTGCAAATTACCCATGACGGCAGTAGTGCTAGCCAGCACTCCTGAATTGGCACAAGTACGCTCGTCAGCGGCTTCATCGAGCACTACTGAGCCGAACACGCAATGATAACAACCTGTATCGATCTGAGGTTCGAACAGTGCCAACTGCCCTTGCATCGCAATCGCCGACGCAGACAATAGAGGAATCTGATAGCGGACACTAATACGATTGATGATGTCGCGCGTGGCAAAATTATCCGTACAGTCTAAGAGTAAGTCAGGCTTGCAGGCTGCTATATCGAGCAATTCATAAGCGTTGTCTTCATCTAACCTTGCCACTGTTCCGCGAGTCTTTATCAAAGAATTGATGCGCGCTAACATATGCGCTGCGGTCAGTGCTTTAGACTGACCAATATCTTCTGGCAAAAACAGCGTTTGCCGTTGTAAGTTGCTTGCCTCAATCTCGTCATCATCAATCAGATGGACATAACCTACCCCAGCACGCACCAATGTCTCAGACGCAGGGCAACCTAGCCCGCCTGCCCCTATTATGACCACACGTGCTGATTTCAGTCGCAGCTGAGCGTCCATATCCCAACCGTCTAATAAAACTTGCCGAGCATAACGGAGCAGCTCGTCATCTGATAGCTGTACCAGCTCTTCTACCATATTCATCTACAGCCTATAATCAAAGAAATCTACTATTAAAACACCATCTACTGGACTTGCCCTAGCGTGACACGATCATTACCACCGTAATCTTTTACGGTATGCACTGATTCAAAACCACTATCCAAAAACAACTTGCGAACCGCACCACCTTGATCATAGCCATGTTCAATGGCCAATAACCCACCTGTACAGAGGTATGTCATTGCTTGCTGAACGATATGCTCGATATCAGCCAAACCCTGATTGGGTGCACTGAGCGCACTAATCGGCTCAGCTGTTAGACCTACCAAATGCTCGTCTTCCTCGTCGATATATGGTGGGTTGGACACGATTACATCAAACTGAGGCTCATCGTTAGTAGGTAGCGCTTGATACCAACTGCTTTGAACAAACTCAACATTGGCAACATTATTGCTCATGGCATTGTGCTGAGCAACTTCAAGCGCCTCTGACGATAAATCGACTGCCACGACCTGCCAATTCGCGTGTTTTAATTCATGGGCAAGACTAATAGCGATACAACCTGACCCTGTCCCTAAGTCTAGTAATCGTTTATTACTGAGTTGCGCTGTCTTAGCGTTTATCCAGTTTAACACCTGCTCAACCAATACCTCGGTATCAGGCCTAGGAATCAAAGTATGCTCGTTTACCCTAAAGTTAAGCGACCAAAACTCCTGCTGTCCAGTTAGGTACGCAAGCGGCATGCCTTGCTGCATTTTTACCACACCAGCGTTGAACTGAGCAAGCTCACTATCAGTGAGCTGATAATCTTCATCTGTCATCAACGATATCGCAGGCTTATCAATGACATGCAACAACCAATCCGTTAGCCAAAATGACGGCAGCTGATTATTCGTATCGCCATTCGTTAGCTGTTGAATCTGCTGCTTGATTTGACGAATGGTCGATGTGGTCATAAATAGCTCTTAAAAAACAGTGAATGAATAAAGGTAAAATGCTGCTTAGCCTACTCTGATGCGCGTGGTGGCTCTTTGGTATCGGTCAGGTTAGGATTGGTTTTGCTTAGCTTGTCACCTATCCCACTACCACCGCTGCCATCATTATTGTCATCGCCATAGATATCATCGTTATCACCAATGACAATATGTCTATCGACAAAGTAGATCAGTGCCAGAATTGGAATACCAATAGCAAAGGTAAAGATAAAGAAAAACGGATAACCCATATTATCGACGATAGCACCTGAGTACCCACCCATCACTTTTGGTATCAGGGTCATCAATGAGGAAAAAATCGCATACTGTACAGCAGTAAAGCGAATCGAGGTTAGTGCGGATAAGAAAGCGATGAATACAGCGCTCGCAAGGCCCGCAGCCAAGTTATCAAATATCACTGCCATATACATGATTGGCAGGCTACCTGGGTTATATGTCAATACCACAAACAACAGGTTGGTCGCACACGCTAAAATTGCACCAATCATCATGGCGTGCATAATACGGAAGCGCTGAGCCAAAATCCCGCCCAAGAAGCCACCTGCAATTGCCATAATTACACCGACCAGTTTTACGGCATTGGCGATATCTGTTTTGCTAAAGCCCATGTCTTGATAAAAGACGTTGGAGATCACGCCTGCGACGATATCCGAGATACGGTATAGACCAATCAAGGCTAATAGTAGCAAGGCTTTTTTGCCATAACGTCGGAAAAAGTCTAAGACAGGCTCGATCCATGTTGCCATGGCCACTTCTTTTTTCACCAGTCCTACTTGTACCAGGGCATAACCTGCTGCCATCGCCGCGCCTAGGCTTACTAATAAGTGCAAGGTTTCTACAAAGAAGCTAGAAAAAGCGCCTTCAAACTCTGGTAAGACCTGTCCCATCAGTATATAAGCGGCGATAAAGGCAATCACTGAAAATACAAACAACGCTACCAGTCTGACGTAGTCTTCACGAGTTTCAGCGACCAACGGGGCTTTGTTAATTATTTTTGGTTGATTGATAATAAAGTACAGTAATAACAATGGTGCGCACGCGACCAATGCTAAAAAGTAAAACTTGATCGCTGGCATTACCATTAGTGGTATCAAGGCCACTGTGCTATTAAATACTGTATTGATCAAAATATTAATTAGGTAAATAACACCAAACAGTAGGCCTGGGATAAGCAGTAACGCTGAATAAATCAGGAATACTTTTAAGTTACCCTTCTGCTTTTTACTTTGCAGGGTCTCAGCGGTTGGCTCATAACTGGCAAACGTCGTTAATACCCCTAATGTCATGACCCCTGCCATGATGTAATAGGTGTTGCGCCACGCTTCATAACTATAAAATGTCTCATTTGAGCCGAAATAATCAGCCAAATATAACGCGCCTGCCCCTGCGACAATCATACCGATGCGGTAGCCTGACACATAGATAGAGGACAAGATAGACTGCATAGACGGCGGTGCAAGCTCAATACGGTACGCATCAATTACGATATCTTGCGTCGCAGAAGAGAACCCAAGCAACACGGCCGCGCCTGCCATATAAACCAAGACATCTTCGCTAACAGGATTTACCCTTGCCATCAAAAAAATAGCCAGCACGATAAGCAACTGTGATACCACCATCCAACTACGACGACGCCCCAGCCACTTGGTCAAAAATGGTACAGGGAGCGCATCAATCAATGGCGCCCAAATAAATTTGAACGAATAACCCAATGCTGCCCAGCTGAACATAGTGACGACACTACGATCAATGCCTGCTTCTCTCAGCCATAGCGATAGACTTGAGAAAATCAGCAGAATAGGTATACCCGCTGAGAACCCCAAAAACAGCATAATAATGACACGAGGATCGAGATAAGCTTTTGTAGCCTCGCCCCATGACTTTTTGGCAATTGGTTGATTGGGCGGTACAGATTTGACAGCAGACATAATAACTCACCAACAATTCAGACAAAGAACACAACCGCGCACAATTTTTATCAATCTTTAGAATCAGTTATCGACAAAAGGATCGATAAAAATTGCTCTACGTTGCACCAATATTATCATTACAACAAAATCCAGTTATGGTACTTGAGAACCTTTATCTTGACTAGATGTTTTTGCATTAACTTAGCGATTGCAGGCCATGTGCAATCGCTTATATTTCTTAATAGTAACGCGAAAAACCGTAGTGTCTTATCAAGGTTATCTTAGCTCTCTTTTTTATTGCTAATTTCTATTTTGAAAGATGTCTGACAATGACATTATTTATAGGTAATATAAAGGTAGTAGTAAAAATGACGCAGGCTTGATTGGTTAGGTGCACTCTATTGGTATATTCTTAACTGGTGATGATAAGCACGGGCGTTAATAATGATTGAGATAAACAAAACATCAAGTATTTTATGATTGGTAATTTAAAACTTATAATTCTTATATATTGGTTTTATAAATCTATTCAGCTTAGTTATGCTTTGTACATAAACAACGACTACCAAGATTCACGGTTTGTTATTTCTATTATCATAGCCTAGGAGTTATACCATGTCCGACTCAACCAATAACACCAATGACAAAAACACTGCCCTAGATGCTGCTCGTTGTCCTGTAGATCACGAAAGCAACAATAATAATGCGCCTACTAACACAACTTATGATCAGGGCGATGGTCAAGGACCAACGATCCATAGCGAAAACGTTGATAACTCGCATGAGCCTCAGCGTCCTAGCATGGGTGGCTGCCCTGTTATGCATCAGGCACATACTACCACTGCATCCGCTGCGACAGATTGGTGGCCAAATGCTCTGAACTTAGACATATTGCACCAGCAAGACAAAAAGACTGACCCAATGGGTGAAGACTTTGACTATGCTGAAGCTTTTAAACAGCTAGATCTAGAAGCGGTCAAAACTGACCTAAAAAATCTAATGACTGAGTCGCAAGAATGGTGGCCAGCGGATTGGGGTCACTATGGCGGCTTGATGATTCGTATGGCTTGGCATTCAGCTGGTACGTATCGCGGTGCTGATGGTCGCGGCGGCTCTAATACTGGTAACCAACGCTTTGCACCATTGAACAGCTGGCCTGACAACGTCAACCTTGATAAAGCCCGTCGTCTATTATGGCCAATCAAGAAAAAATACGGCAATAAATTGTCTTGGGCCGATTTGATGATTTTGGCAGGTAACATGGCTTATGAATCTATGGGCTTCAAAACTCTAGGATTTGCCGGTGGCCGAGCTGATATCTGGCATCCAGAAAAAGACATCTATTGGGGTTCTGAGCGCGAATGGTTAGCCGCTACCAAAAACCGTTATGACAGCGACGAAGACCGCGCGTCACTAGAAAACCCACTAGCAGCAGTACAAATGGGTTTGATTTATGTCAACCCTGAAGGTGTCGATGGTAACCCTGACCCACTAAAGACTGCTCAAGATATGCGTACTACCTTTGCTCGTATGTCAATGAACGATGAAGAGACTGTCGCTCTAACCGCTGGTGGACATACCGTTGGTAAATGTCACGGTAATGGTGATGCGACGATACTGGAAGACGAGCCAGAAGCCGCTGACGTCAAAGAGCAAGGTCTAGGCTGGCGCAATCCTAAAGGTCGTGGTAATGCAGGCGATACTGTTTCAAGTGGTATCGAAGGCGCATGGACTACCAATCCGACCCAGTGGGACCACGGTTATTTCGAGCTACTATTAAACCATGAATGGGCACTAACCAAAAGTCCAGCTGGTGCATGGCAGTGGGAACCAACTGACATCAAAGAAGAAGATCGTCCGTTAGATGCTCATGATCCAAGCGTCCGTCGTAACCCAATCATGACTGATGCAGATATGGCATTAAGCAAAGATCCGATCTATCGTGAGATTTCAGAGAAGTTCCATAACAACCCAGAGTACTTCGATGAAGTATTTGCTAGAGCATGGTTCAAACTAACTCACCGCGATTTGGGACCAAAATCTCGTTACTTAGGTGCCGACGTACCGAGCGAAGACTTTGTATGGCAAGACCCTATTCCTACAGGTAATGCGGACTTGACTACTGATGATATTGCAACGCTAAAGTCGCAAATATTAGACAGTGACCTTAGTCGTCGTGAGTTGATCATTACAGCATGGGACAGCGCTCGTACCTTCCGCGCTTCGGACTATCGCGGTGGTGCAAATGGTGCACGCATCCGTTTAGCCCCACAAAAAGACTGGGCAGGCAACGAGCCAGAACAATTACAACGTGTACTTGAGACATTGACAGGCATTCAGTCTGGTTTTGATAAGGACGTTAGCTTAGCAGACCTCATTGTATTGGCTGGTAACGCCGCTATTGAACAAGCAGCAAACGATGCAGGCGTAGATATTACTGTACCGTTTAATCCAGGTCGCGGTGATGCTGACGCTGAAATGACTGACGCCGAATCTTTCGCTGATTTAGAGCCGCTACATGATGGCTATCGTAACTGGATTCAGGGCGACTATGCGGTATCACCAGAAGAGATGCTACTTGATCGCACGCAGCTAATGGGATTGACAGCGCCTGAGATGGTCGTATTGCTTGGTGGTATGCGAGTGCTTGATACCAACCACGGTCAAAGCCAACATGGCGTCTTTACTGAACGTGCGGGCGTGCTTACCAATGACTTCTTTGTCAATTTAACAGACATGAACTACACATGGCACTCTGTAAAAGCAGCCGACAATACTGCTAATAGCTACGAAGTACGTGAGCGTGGTACAGGAAACGTCAAATGGCAAGCAAGCCGTGTAGACTTGGTATTTGGCTCTAACTCTATATTACGTGCTTATGCTGAGCTATACGCGCAAGATGATAACTTAGAGAAATTCGTTCGTGACTTCGTCCGCGCTTGGAACAAGGTTATGAATGCAGATCGCTTTGATATTGCCAAATAGGCTGAGCTTGAAATCGGTCAATACCGACTAATTAATAGTAGTAAATAACTTTATAACTAAAGAACAGCTATCTTTTAGAAGGTAGCTGTTTTTTTATGCTCAGTAATGACCGTTCTTTATGAATTGTTAAGTCAAATTACCTCACTGGCTAAAAAGTACTTACTGACTAAGCAGCATTTATTGAACGAATAATTTTTTAGCATTGCAAAATACAAATTCTATATTCATAATTATCATAAATTGATAGCTATTTATTATATACAAGAATAATAGCTTTGTTTTACACTACTTTATTACTGTATGTTCAGACATTTTTACTTTCATATACAGACGAGGTTTGTATATTTATACAATAGGATTAAGTTATGGCAATCGACGTAGTGGTCAACCAACGGCATTTGCAGATTCAGCTCAAACAGCTAGAAACAGTATGGCATACGGTGATTAACGGTTATAACTTAAGCCAAGCGGCGACCGTGCTACATACCAGTCAATCAAGCTTATCAAAGCATATTGCTGCGCTAGAAAATCAGTTAAAGACGGAAGTTTTTGTGCGCCAAGGCAAACGCCTGACGGGACTGACCACTATGGGCACAGCGCTTATGCCGCATATCGAGTCTATCTTTGCTGAAATTCGTACCATTGAAAACCTAAGTTTAGACTTTAATAATCCTAATATCGGTACGTTGACGATTGCCACCACCCACACTCAAGCGCGTTATGTACTGCCGCAAGTGGTTAAAGAGTTCAAAGATCGTTTCCCTAAGGTAAATTTAATTTTGCAACAGGCAGATCCTGAGACCATCGCTCAGATGGTCATCCGTGGTCAAGCCGATATCGGTATCGCCACTGAGTCCCTGCTACATAATAATTATCTTAGATGCTATCGTTACTATGACTGGACGCATCGCGTTATTGTACCGAGTGATCACGAACTGGCTAGCCAAGAGTCTATTGATCTGCCCACGCTTGCCAGCTATCCGATTGTGACCTATCACGGTGGTTTTACAGGACGCGGCGCGATTGACAAGACGTTTGATGAAGCAGGACTGGAGCCAGATATCGTACTAGCGGCGCTTGATGCTGATGTGATCAGCACCTATGTCGGTCTGGGCCTAGGTATTGGTATCATCGCAGAAATGGCATTTGAGCCAAGCCATTATCAAAACCTGACTGCCATACCCGTCGATCATTTTGGCCGCTTTACCAGCTGGATGGCGGTACGTGATGATGCAGAAATCCGTCAATATGGACGTGCGTTCATGGAGCTATGCCAAAAGCAATTTGCAAATTAATGAGCATTTGTTAAATAAAGTATCTCAGACTTGCTCACCCTTACTAGACTGAGCTGTGGATGATAAAATAGATTCTAGAACGTTATTCAATGTTTCTTTTATATATTATTCACACTTGTATTGATATTTGGTCGAATGAAGTTGACTAAATATCAATACATATTAACTTGCTCTTCTGTAAACAGGTGATACCGCTCATGGAAAAATTCGTAGCGATCATTATGGCAATTTTTGCCGCCCCTCTACTCATTGGCGGTGCTTATTTATTGTCCTTAGGCGGTAGTCCTTACTACCTCATTGCTGGCGTTATCATACTAACGACAGCTTTTTTATTGTTCAAAAAACACTGGAGTGCTTACGGGTTATATGCGCTATTTATCGTAGCAACCATGGTTTGGGCACTTTGGGAATCTGGGTTCTATTGGTGGGCGCTAGCACCTCGAGTTGGCTTCCCACTTATATTTGGTTTGCTCATGCTATTGCCATGGGTATCCAACAAAATGCGTGGGCCTAAAACTCAAGTAGCCGCAAATGCTGCAGCTAATACATCAACCACAAACAACGCTAAGAAAAGCCCTCTGTATTATTGGGGTCTACTCGTAAGCGTGGCCGTAGGTGCACTGCTCTCTTTTGGTAGTTTAGCTAACAATGCCACTGACAAACTCGGTGAACTAGACTTGACTGCTGCAAATGATGACGAGCAAAACGTCAGCTCAGATGAGACGTCAGCTAACCTTGGTGATCCGTTATCAAACGGTCAGCAAACGCCAGATGGTGAATGGAGCGCGTATGGTCGTACTGATTACGGTCAGCGCTACTCACCTCTAGATAAAATCAATACCGATAACGTCAAAGATTTAGAGCTAGCATGGCAAATCCAAACAGGTGATGTCAAAGGTCCTAACGATGTCGGTGAGACCACTTATCAAGCAACACCATTAAAAATTGGCAACGGTTTATACCTATGTACCCCTCATAACTGGGTACTAGCGCTAGATGCCGACTCTGGTGAGACGTTATGGAAGTTTGATCCTCAAGTAGAGGAAAACTTACAACGACAGCACCAAACCTGTCGCGGCGTATCTTATTATGCGGGTCAAGCGACCAGTCCTGTGCAAGTACAAAAAATTGCTGGTAATACCTTTGAAAATGCATCTAAGCAATGTGATGCCAAGATATTTATCCCAACTTCTGATGCGAAACTATATGCACTTGATCCAAATACTGGGCAACGCTGCCAAGACTTTGGGGATGATGGTGCATTAGACTTGATGCATAACATGCCGTTTAATCAAGCAGGTTACTATTATTCTACGTCACCACCAGTTATCGCGGGCGATACCATCATCGTCGCTGGTGCTGTCAATGACAACTATGATATCAACTCGCCTTCTGGTGTGATCCGTGCCTATGATGTCAATACTGGTGAGCTTCTTTGGAACTGGGACTCAGGTGATCCTGACAATACAGCACCTTTCGATGTCAATGATCCAACCCAAACTTACAAGACCAGCTCACCAAACTCATGGTCAGTCGCTACTGCCGATGAAGAGCTTGGATTGGCCTACTTCCCTATGGGTAACCGCACACCTGATCAGCTAGGTAGCTACCGAAATGCCGCTGAAGAAAAGTATGCAACGTCTGTTGTCGCTCTAGATATCGAGACTGGTGAAGCACGCTGGGTTCAGCAGTTTGTCCATCATGACCTTTGGGATATGGACACACCTGCTCAGCCAACCTTACTTGATCTAGATACGGCCGACGGTGTACAGCCTGCGCTTGTTGTGCCAACCAAACAAGGTGATGTATACGTCTTGAACCGCGCAACGGGTGAGCCTATTGTACCTATCAAGGAGCGTCCTGCACCGCAAGGCTATCTCATAGCAGGAGAGCACGCGGCGCCAACTCAGCCTTATTCTGGCTTGAGCTTTGAGCCTGAACCACTGACTGAAAAAGACATGTGGGGTGCCAGTCTCGTTGATCAAATGATGTGCCGTATTGAGTTCAATCAGCTCAACTATGATGGTCGCTATACCCCACCATCAACCAATGGTAGCTTGGTCTATCCTGGTAACTTTGGTACCTTTAACTGGGGCGGTATCGCTGTCGATCCTGAGAATGGCGTGATGTTCGGTATGCCGACTTACTTGGCGTTTACCTCAAAACTCATTCCTAGAGATACGTTGGGTGATGCAGAAACCAACAAAGGAGAGCAAGGCGTCAACGCCAATGAAGGTGCGGATTATGCAGTAGAATTGGGTCCCTTCTTGTCACCATTAGGCGTACCTTGTCAGCAGCCACCATGGGGCACGATCGCTGGTGCTGATCTGGCCACAGGTGATATTGCTTATCAACGCAAAAATGGTACGGTACAAGACTTGTCTCCTATTCCTATCAAACTGGAATTGGGCGTACCCGGTATCGGCGGACCTATCATCACTAAAGGTGGCGTCGCGTTCTTGTCAGCGGCGACAGAAAACAACTTCCGAGCTTATGACTTAAAAAATGGCGACGTACTATGGAATGTTCGTATTCCAGCGGGTGGTCAAGCCACGCCAATGACTTACTTGAACTCTAAAGGTGAGCAAATGGTCGTATTGGTCGCAGGTGGTCATGGCTCAGTTGGCACAACCATTGGTGATTATGTCTTAGCTTACAAGCTTGGTGACCAAGATAAATAATGTTGCATTTGGTTCTTAAGATAGTGATTATTTAATTTATCATTATCTTATAATCGAATAATTAGAGAAGCAGGTAACCTAGGTTGCCTGCTTTTTTTAATGCCATCTTTTTTTAATGCCATAGTGTAATGCTGCTAAATCCTTTTATGACCTTACTTACGGTTTATTTATCGCTTATTTTGACCAACGACAACCTTCATAAATACACCTTAATAATTGTTAAGTGAGCTTAAAAACAGAGTTAGCTGACTTTGTTATGATTCATTAACAGTGACTAGCGGTACTTGAAACTACCACTGTCTATAAGCATATCAGTAAAAAATAATTTACACACTACTGGAACATTTATGAGTAATAAAATCCCTTTATCCTTCTTAGATCTTGCGCCTGTCCCTCAAGGCAAAACCATCGCTGAAGGCATCGCCCAAACGGTCGAAACCGCACAGCAAGCAGAAAAATCAGGCTTAAACCGCTACTGGATGGCAGAGCATCACAATATGCCGGGCATCGCCAGTGCAGCCACCTCAGTACTACTATCGCATATCGGTAGTCAAACCGACCGTATCCGTATTGGTGCTGGTGGCGTCATGCTACCGAACCATGCCCCTCTCGTGATTGCTGAGCAGTTTGGTACTTTGCAGGCATTATATGGTGACCGTGTGGACCTAGGCCTAGGCCGTGCACCTGGTACTGATGGTGCGACGTTTCAAGCACTTCGTCGACAAATGAAAGATGCAGAACGCTTCCCACAAGATGTGCAAGAGCTGATGTATTTCCTAGGTAATGATACAGATGGCAGTCCTGTACAGGCATTTCCTGGCGCAAAATCAGGCATACCGATTTGGATATTAGGCTCTTCTCTATTTGGTGCGACCTTGGCTGCACATTTGGGACTACCTTATGTGTTTGCCTCTCACTTTGCCCCGCAAATGCTTAGGCAAGCAATTGAGGCTTACCGTGAGCAATTTAAACCGTCTGTCTATCTAGATAAGCCTTATGTTATGCTGGCTGCAAACTTGTTACTGGCTGATGATGATGCGACCGCGCAGTATCACTTTACCTCAGCACAGCAGAGCTTTGTACGTCTGCGCCGTGGTGAGACAGGTCAAATGCCTAAGCCTACCCACGATATGGACAGTATCTGGAGTCAAGCAGAGAAAATGATGGTAGACAATGCATTGTCAGTATCATTCATTGGCTCTGTCGATACGGTTAAACCGAGACTCGCTGCGTTTTTGGCAACCTATCAGCCAGATGAGCTGATTGTGACGGCCAATATCTATGACCAAGCTGCTCGTATCCGTTCACTTGAACTTACATCGGAGCTAAACTTATTTACTTTACAATAAAATGAGACACTTGCATAATTATTGATGAACCTTAACTGGATTTTTGACATGGAAGCAACTCCCATTATCGGTGCATCGCTCATGATTGGCTCGTCAATATTTATGTATATCGTCGCCTTTCTTGCAGTTATGGCTATCGGTGGTTATTTAACCTATCGTACTAGTCCAAAGCGCAAGCAGCGCCGTGAAGACAAGCGTAATAGTGAACGCTAGATTAATACCAAAATCCCTCTTTTCTTATTTGAAAAGAGGGATTTTTTAGGGCTGTCAAAATTAGATAAAGCGAAAGTACTTACTTATTTAAAGATAGTATAAAATCTGCATTACATCAACCCAAGGGCACGTAACGTCGCTGCCCCAATCGCCATACCAAACATACCGACGACGGTAGTAAATGCCAAAATATTAGCCGCTAATACATCATTGCCACCCATTGCTTTTGCCATGACATAGCTGGCTGCAGCTGTTGGTGATGCGACCATCAAAAACAACACCCCCATATGCACGCCTGATAGTCCAAATCCGAGTCCAACAGCGATCGCGATTAATGGTGCAATGACAATTCGCCCAATACTCGCCTGCATGGATAAGCCCGAAGGATGCAACATAGATTTTAGGTTAATACTAGCACCTGCACAGATCAATGCTAGCGGCAGAGCCACCGCTGCCAGTAAATCACCAGTGGTATGAATTACACCAGTGAGTGGCGGTAACGGTAGTGCCTTATAGACGAATGCCCCAACCAATGCCAAAATCAAAGGATTGGTCAGTAACTTTTTTACGATCATTGTACCGCGACTAACCCATGTGTCATCCACGCTTTTGGATACACGGCTTAGGGTAATGACCGCTAAGATATTAAACAGTATCGTCACCACACCCATATAGACAGCACCGATACTTAATCCTTCTGCGCCGTAAGCATTGGCCACGGTTGCAAGGCCAATAATGGCCATGTTGCTACGGAATACGCCTTGTACAAACACGCCTTGGTCTTCAGGACGCTTGACGAAGCGTTTGGCGTAAAACTCTGCGCCAATAAATAATATAAACGTCACCAAGATACCAACAAGGATAAGCGTAATTTGCTTACCATAATCGACGTCGCTATCAACCACGCTAAAAAATAGTAAACACGGCAAGCAATAATTAAAGACAAAACTTGATGCCTGATCGATAAAAGTTTGGCTTGCCTCACCGCGTCGTTGCATAAAAAAACCCAACCACATTAAGGCAAGGTTGGGTAAGACAATGGTAATAGCAAAAACAATAGCATCAATCATAAGTAGACTCAGTTCGGTGACAAGCCCATCAATATATGGACATCAGCGAGACAAATTAACAAGTAGTAAGAAAATTTACTGACCTAGTATAGAGACAAAGTAGCAAGTAGGACAAGGTTACATGCGACTTTCTTTTAAAACTGACGGTTTTTTTAATAAACAAAAGCCCGTAACGAAATGTCGTTACGGGCTTTTTATACGGTAAGTGCCTTATTATAAAAGGCTTTATTGCATAGCTATTATGAGTCCAATGCAGCTTTTGCTTTTTTATGCTTTTTAACTGTCATCGCCAATAACTGAATGGCAGCAGGGGTTACACCGCTTACACGTCCCGCTTGAGCTAGCGTCGCAGGACGAACTTGCGTAAGTTTCTGTACTATCTCGTTTGATAGACCTGACACGATACTATAATCAAAGTCTAATGGCAGCGCCGTATTTTCTAGACGCTTCATTTGGTCGATATCTTCTTGTTGACGATCGATATAGCCAGCGTATTTGACAGAAATCTCTATCTGCTCACCCACTTGCGTATCCACGGTTGAGTCAGTGATAGCCGCGATATCAGCAAAATGTATTTGCGGACGCTTTAGCAAATCAAAGGCAGTCGACTCTTTAGACAGCACTTCACCTGTTTGCTCGGTCACTTGCTTACCTAAAGCATTAGCAGGCGTGGCCCACATATCTTTTAGACGTGAAGTTTCTGTCGCGATAGCTTCCATTTTCTCTTGATAGGCTTGCCAGCGTACATCGTCTACCAGACCTAGCTTACGACCAGTCTCCGTCAAACGCTGATCTGCATTGTCTTCACGTAAGAGCAAGCGATATTCTGCACGGCTCGTAAACATACGATACGGCTCGGTAGTACCGTGGGTAATCAAGTCATCGACAAGCACACCAAGATACGCTTCATCGCGGCGCGGGGTCCACGTGTCAAACTCGCTATTGTTAGTAGTGACCAATGCCGCATTGGTACCTGCGAGCAAACCTTGTACGCCCGCTTCTTCATAGCCTGTCGTACCATTTATCTGACCCGCAAAGTACAGACGATCAATAGACTTAGTCTCAAGCGTTGGCTTTAGGTTTTGTGGATCAAAGTAATCATATTCAATCGCATAACCTGGACGAGTAATATGAGCGTTTTCTAAGCCTTTCATACTATGAATAAAGTCTAACTGCACATCAAATGGCAAACTGGTCGAGATACCATTTGGATACAACTCATGTGTGGTCAAACCTTCTGGCTCGATGAAAATCTGATGGCTGTCTTTATCTGCAAAGCGATGAATCTTATCTTCAATCGATGGGCAATAACGCGGGCCTACGCCTTCGATTTTGCCAGAGAACATTGGTGAACGGTCAAGGTTTTCACGAATGATGTCATGAGTACGCGCATTGGTATGGGTGATATAACAATTGACCTGCTCAGGATGCATAGAAACATCACCCATATAGCTCATCACTGGCAACGGCGTATCACCCAGCTGTACCGTCATCACGCTGAAATCAACACTACGCGCATCGATACGTGCTGGCGTACCCGTTTTTAAACGACCAACTGGCAGCTTGAGCTCACGTAAACGATCTGCCAACTTGATAGAAGGCTGATCCCCTGCACGGCCACCATTTGAATTCTCTAAACCAATATGAATGACACCGCCCAAGAAAGTTCCTGAAGTCAATACGACTGTTTCGGTCTTAAAGATAATACCTGTAGAAGTAACGACTGCCGTCGCACGACCGTTTTCAACCAAGATATCATCAGCAGCTTGCTGGAATATATCTAGGTTTGGCTGGTTTTCTAGCGTATGGCGGATAGCTGCTTTATACAAGATGCGATCTGCTTGCGCACGCGTGGCACGAACGGCAGCCCCTTTACGGCTGTTTAGTACGCGAAACTGAATACCAGCCTTGTCCGTTGCCAATGCCATTGCACCGCCCAACGCATCAATCTCACGCACCAGATGCGATTTACCGATACCGCCAATCGCAGGGTTACAACTCATCTGCCCGAGCGTCTCAATATTATGCGTCAACAATAAGGTCTGTGCGCCCATACGTGCAGCCGCCAGAGCAGCTTCTGTACCAGCATGACCACCGCCGATCACTATCACGTCGTAATGTTTTGGGTATTGCATGTGTGCCTCACTTGACTCATAACGCTGCTGATTGCCATATCTTATGTTCAAACAAGAAAACAATCAGCAAATAAACGTCAGTCGAATTTATAAGAAGATAACGACTCAGATAAGTCGTTCATAATTGGTTAGGGCGTGTTCTTATTTCAAAAATGGTGATAAAAATGAGGTAAATTGCAGTCGAACAAGGAAAATAGCGCAGATAATATCAGGATATTAACCAGCTATTTGACATAGTTTGGCAATATTTAACCATTTTTAGCCCATTCAGATGCTTTTGCTCAGATTAAGGACACGCCCTGAATAACCCATAATTATAACAATTTTTTGATACTTAAAAAACGTTAGAACAAAAACTATTAAAATTAAGCGAAAAGTTCTTCACTCTGGCTACTGTCTTGCTAGTTGTTGACTTACTAATGACTGTTTTAATTATCATTTTGATTATTATTGCCAGGGCTAAGCGGTACGATCTGATCTGATTGACCACTAGACAGCATATGATGGCTACCATACCCTTCTGGATTGATCTGTAGATAGGCGTTCATTTGACCAATCGCCTCACCATCATCACTCGCTAAAATCTGCTCTTTGATGAGCTCAACTGGCGGTAATGGTAAGTTTTTCAGCAACGCCAAACGCTGATGGTTATCACCCTTGTTTACTACCAATTCGATAAGCTGACGGGCATCGATTGGCAAATCTGGCGTGTTTTGAGCCAGCAATGCCAAATGATAAGCACCTGCAGGGTCTTGGTCTACAACGATGCGCTGTTCGATAGCCACATATGTCGCTTCAGTTGCACCGCCTGCCACACTAAGCTGATGAATACATTTAAGTGCTGAGTATGACTCATTGTTGGCAATCTCAATAATGCGTGTCGATTCATTTTTTAAACGTTCACGGCGTTTTTCAATCGCTGCCTGCTTAGCCGCTTCTCTTTGCTCGTTTGACTGTTCGCTGGTTTGGTTATTCATAAAGCTCTCTTACTCATCTGATAATTATTATCTATATCGCTGACATCTTGGACACTATATGGGGGTAAATTCTATAAAAACAACGAAGCCTAATAATATGCGCGAATGGAAATACTAATGGGGACAATAATAAGTACGGTACTAACGACATTAATAGCGACAATAAAAAAACCCAAATAGCCATCAAATGACTATCTGGGTTTGCTGTGCTTGTATCTTGCAAAGGCTAATTGGACATTAAAGACATCCAATTCACACTTTCAAGTATTAAGCAGCAGGGCTGTTTGCTTCAACCAATGGCTTTAGCTCGCCTGACTGATACATTTGCAAGATGATGTCTGATCCACCCATCAACTCGCCATCAATCCATAACTGCGGGAACGTTGGCCAATTCGCAATTTTTGGCAACGTTGCACGGATTTCTGGGTTTTCTAAAATGTTTACAAACGCAAATGGACGACCAATCTGAGTCAACACTTCGATAGAGCGCGCTGAAAAGCCACACTGTGGAAATTGCGGTGTGCCTTTCATGTAGATAATAACTTTATTGTCACGGATTTGATCACGGATCAATTGTTCAACGTCGTTTGCAGCAGTGTTTGGGGTTTGCTCACTCATAAAAGCTCCTATTGATA
>Ga0209295_1000132_pt1 | contig 80634 bp, 69 predicted proteins | sample Porto_5metaG_FD_187428 | JGI IMG/M metagenome (GOLD analysis project Ga0209295, IMG submission 187428) | Marine algal microbial communities from Porto, Portugal - Porto_5 metaG (SPAdes) (version 2) | ecosystem: Host-associated > Algae > Red algae > Unclassified | place: Portugal: Porto...
CTGAGAACAACCAAAACAAAATAACCGTCAGTATCCATGCAGGGACTGTCGTATACATCATATTACGAATGTGCTCAAACAGATCGATACCGACTACAGAGGACGCAATAGTACAGGTATCAGATAAGGGCGACATTTTGTCACCAAAGAACGCGCCTGAGACCACAGCTCCCGCTGCTATCGCCCCATTGGCATCAAACGCATTACTCATACCAATAAAGGCCACGCCTAAAGTCGCAGCAGTGGTCAAACTACTACCCAAGGCAATACCGATAATAGAGGTTAAGATAAAGGCAGAGATATAGTAATACTCAGGTGAGATCAGCTGAAAGCCTACATACATCAGTGTGGGAATCGCCCCTGACATCATCAAAGCCGCAACCATCAGTCCAATAAAGAAGAACAAATAGATGGCACCGATACCGCGCATGACTCCTGAGGCCATTTGTGCTTGCATGTCATCAAAGCTAAGCCCTTTGTACATACCGATAGCCAGTAGCACACAGATAGCTAGAATAAGAGACAAATGAGGCACCCAGCCAAAGCCAATCATGGTAACACCCATGATACCGATGACGATGGCGGATATGATAAAGGCGAGCTGAGTACTGATTAAGGTGAGCGGTTTTGGTGGCATTGCATGCCCTTATATTGCTTAGAGGTTTGGAATAATTAACTATTTAAGCCTATCTACCTGTTCTACAGTATTGGTTGTGGTTAGTCATTGTCTCGCATACAGCGTTAGCTTCTTACTCGATTACTGTCTTTCAACTACTAGCTATTAGCTAACTTAGACCGGATTTTACACATAAAAAAAAGCCTCACTGTGAAGTGAGGCTTTTTGCGCTTTTTCAAGCCATATTTGGAGCGGGAAAAGAGATTCGAACTCTCGACCCCAACCTTGGCAAGGTTATGCTCTACCACTGAGCTATTCCCGCTTAGTATCAATTCGTAGCGTTGTTAACAACTACTCCGTCTCGATAGGCTGGCTATTTTAGCAAATATTCTGTGAGTGTCAACACTTTTTTTAGAATTTATTCCTAATATTATTAACCAAATACCCTTTTTATAGAGGAATTTAACATAAGCAATTGATTTATAAATAGGAATTTATTTTAACCAAATGAAAAACATTTCACATTAGTTATAGAACTTTAAGTCTAAGTTTCACTTCCCTTAGCTTTGTAGTAATCATAAGACAATCGATAAAGTAAAAACTCACTGTTTTCACTATAATAAAAGGATATCGCACTTACAATCATACGCTTTATTGTTACTTTTCCTATCTTGGTTTTAGGTGGTTAACATTATTATACTTATGTCTAATAGAGGTTAAGGTAGAATTTTACTGTTTAAGCAGATAAATAAGCACCATTAAAAGACTAATAAATACGGTTCACGCATCTGCTGTACTACTTTTCAATTTGTTTGACTTTATTTTTTTCCATTTTATAGAGAGGATATTTTTATGAAAAAGTTATTAACCACGACAGTGATGGCTGCTTCACTGTCGGCACTGACTTTGACTGGCTGTAGTAGCACGACTAGTACTGGCGCAGTTGGTGTTGATCGTCAGCAGTTGCTATTAGTGTCTAGTGAGCAAGTATTGGCATTATCTGCCCAAAGCTATGCCAAAACAATACAAGACGCAAAATCAAAAGGTGTGCTCGATACCAACACCGCTCAGCTAAACCGCTTAAAAAATATTGCAAACCGCTTAGTCGGTCAAGTTGGCGTCTATCGTGCCGATGCAGCGAAGTGGCAGTGGGAAGTACATACCATCAAGTCTGATGATCTAAATGCATTTGTGGTACCGGGTGGTAAGATTATGTTTTATTCAGGTATCATCGATCGCCTGAGCCTTACTGATGATGAGATTGCTGCCATCATGGGGCATGAAATCTCTCATGCATTACGTGAGCATTCACGTGAGCGTCTGTCACGCGAATATGCAACCCAAACTGGTATCGGTCTGGCTGCTAGTATATTTGGCTTATCACAAGGACAGGCTGAGTTAGCAGGTACTGCTGGTAATTTGGGCTTGAGCCTACCTCACAGCCGCACTCAAGAAAGCGAAGCCGATCAGATCGGTCTTGAGCTGATGGCACGTGCAGGTTACAACCCGCAGGCAGCTATTACGCTCTGGCAAAAAATGCAAAAAGCAAGCCAAGGTGAGCCACCTCAGTTCCTTAGCACTCACCCATCGAGCAGCAACCGCATCTCTGAGCTACAATCGTTGATGCCAAAAGTTACGCCTCTATATCAACAGTCGCGCCGCTAATAATTAGCTACCTTTATGCTTTAGCAATGCGTATTTAGATATCGTAGGAGCAAAGTACAGCCAAAGCGTTGTGCTTTGCTCTTTTAGTTATAGCCAGACATTGCAGGTTTTATAATTGGCAAGTTTTACAACTGACAAGCATTGTAATTGGTCGATTTGCAATTGATTGATTTGGCAATCGCCCTCTATCCCGCTTACCGTGTCTGTTATAATGCCGATAAATATTACTTGCAGATTGCCCAATCAAATGGCGCAAAATACATTGAAGGATTGTTATGAGTACTACACCTACTGCCGACGCACTTCATGCCGAATTACAGGCGCTAGAGCCGCAGCATATCGAACTTATTAACGAGTCGATGTCTCATGCCGGTTACTTTGAAGGCAAAGAAAGCCACTTTAAGCTCACTATCGTTAGCGATGCATTTGAAGGCAAACGACTGGTCGGGCGTCACCAGCTTATATACGGCCTAGTCACGTCTTTGCTCACGTCGCAAGGTGGCCAAGTACATGCCCTCGCTATCCATGCCTATACTCCGACAGAATGGCAAGGCCAAAGCCCTGCGAGTCCATTGTGTGCTGGTCAAAACAAATAGCCGAATGGATTTGAATCGCAACTACGTATTTTAAATTCGCCTATATACTGCAGTTTTAGAGGGAGCAATATTTAATGAAACATCTACATATGCTGATGGCAGCGCTGACTGTTGTGCTGTTTTTATATCAAAGCTACTTAGTACTCAGCGCAGATCGCCGCGCACCACGTGTAGTCAAAATAGCCACGCATATCATCTATGCTTTGCTTATCCTGTCAGGGGCGATGATGCTAGTGCAATTGATGGGTGCCAACGCTCCTGTACAGTGGGTGTTTGCCAAAATCATCTTGCTTATCGCTGCTATTAGTTCAAGTGTTAAAGCGTTCAAGGTTGATGCGACACCTGTGCAAAGAAAAACAGGTATTCTTATCGCTGCCGTTGCCTATATCGGTATCGTAATACTTGCCTTTGCCAAACCAGCAAACTTATTTTAATAAGCAATTTTCTGTTTCAATAAGCAACCGTTTTAGAAAGCTGTCGCTATTTTGATGACATGATGCGAAATTTTTACTCATCGATGGATTTTCAATATCTTAATTGCACTATTTTTGCTATCTTAAATAGATATAAATACAATCACTTAGCCTACTGGAGCCATTATGAAAACGTTTACGACAGCGACACTACTAGCTGGCATTTTTGCTCTCTCAGGCTGTGCCTCTACTGGTAGTGTCACACCGCAGTATGTGCCACCAAGCACTTATCAAAATTATAACTGCCAAGCACTTAGCCAAGAGTACGCTCGCGTCAACCGCTATGTCGAAGCGGCTCGCAATGAGCAATCTACCCTATCGGCATCAGGCGTCGGTGTTGGCGTCTCTGCTGGACGCTGGGGTATCTCGCCGAATATCAGTTTTGGTCTAGGCAAGAGCAACAATACCAAAGCACGTGATGCAAAATTATCGCGTCTCTACGGAGAGCGTGATGCGATTGTCCAATCAGCTCGTATTCAACGCTGTAACTTTGCCAGTGGCATCAAAATTTATGGTGAATAAGCTTAAGAAAGTGCAAGGCTATCTGAACGACTAAGATGGTGTATGACACCGTAAAACAGTACATGACACAGTAAAAAAGCCAATATGCAGATCGCGTATTGGCTTTTTTATAACAAAACACAGGTACTTAGATAAATAGCTTGGAGAAAAAGCAATCTAGTCTGACTATTCCTAAGACTGTAAGCTTTGCACCCATTGGATGATTTGATGACTTGGTAATGCGCCCGACTGTCGTGCGACTTCTTTACCATTTCTAAAAGCAACCATTGTTGGCAAGCTGCGAATATTGTAAGGAGCGGCTGCCTGCTCGTATTTATCCGTTTGGACTTTGGCGAAGACCACCTGCGGTAATTGGCTAGCAGCGCTCTTGAACTCTGGTGCCATCATGATGCAAGGCTGACACCAGCTCGCCCAAAAATCTACGATAGTCAGTACATCATTTTTTTGGATAACTTTATTGGCTGTTTGCGCATTTAGCTCATGCGGACTGGCAGTCAATAATGGCTGACCACATTTACCGCATTTTGGCGTCGCGCTTAATCGTGCAGCAGGCACACGGTTGGTTGCTTGGCAATGTGGGCATACTAGATGAAAACTTTGCTCACTCATTATTTAATTCCTATTTTAATTATTTTGTTATTTCAAATACTGTTCATGAACGCTCTTATCTAACGGCTATTTACGTTGCTTGCTGTAGTTATAGTCTCGTCGCGTTGATTGGTAAATAATTTTAGCATAGTTAATTAAGCTTATCCTTTATGCGAGCTGTTGTGCCACACCGCTATACACATAGCTCATTGGTCGTGGACCGGGCAAATACGCTTCGCTCAACTCATCAATAGCAAACCCACCTTCTCTGATAAGCGCTGGAATATCGCGATCTAAATGACACCCACCTGCTACAGGTTTCCAAAAAGGCGTCAATCGATGCTGCCAACGCTCAACAGAGGAATCTGGCGCTACGCCGTGCTCACAAAATAGTAAGCGACCGCTAGGTTTTAGCACGCGTGCCATTTCTCGGAGTGCTGCTACTGGGTCATCAATACTGCACAAGGTAAAAGTCATTACAATCGTATCAAATTGATCCGTATCAGCATGAATACCTTGTACATCGACAGCTATCACTTCAACCGGAATGCTAATGTCAGCTGCACGCTCACGGGCCAGTGACTGCATTTGAGCCGCTGGATCCACACCGATAATAGAGGAAACTTTATTAGCATCATAAAACTGCAAATTCAGACCGCTGCCAATGCCAATCTCCAACACCTTACCGAGCGCTTGCGGTACAATTTTAGAACGCGCTTTCATCACGCTGCCGTTACCGCAAGCGATATCGATAATTCTGGGCAGCACATGCTGCTGATAAAGGTTCATATACCACTCATCACTATATTCAACGTTATCTTTAGTCTATTACTGATTACACAAAAATACAGTAAATAAATACGCTTACGACTGACGCTTGCACGTATTGATACCGAGTATCGAATAAAGCGCGCATGAGCGGAATAAACCAGTAAACAGAGGAATCAAGCCAACGATACCCCATAGGCTTTGATAATAAAAACCTAAGGCAATGATTATGAGACCAGCCACAACACGTAATGTTCTATCGGTACGACCTACATTAACTTTCATAATAAGTTCCTTGAAATGATAAAAGCGATAATATTTGAGATCAAATCCTATCAAGTTAATGACTATTGACTCATAGTTGATTGATCATAGTTTTGCCGTTTCTGTAGCAGCTTGACTACAAAGCGTTAATAGGTACTTTCAAATAACGCGTACCATTGTCTTCTGGCTCGGGAAAATGTCCTGCATCGATATTGATTTGTACAGCAGGAATGATAAGGCGAGGCATATCTAGAGTCGCATCACGGCGCTCACGCATCTGCACAAACTCCGCTTCGTTTATACTGTCTTTGACATGGATGTTTTCTAGTTTTTGCGCGGCTACTGTCGTCGTTGGGCAGTGCTGACGACCTTTGCTTGGATAATCATGACACAGATACATGACGGTATCTTCAGGAAGTGCTAGCAGCTTCTGAATAGACTGATAGAGTGTTTTGGCATCACCACCAGGAAAGTCACAGCGGGCTGTACCGACATCAGGCGCAAACAACGTATCCCCAACGAATACCACTGTTTTTTCATCATCAGCGGCCAAATAGGCCATATCGGCACGTGTATGACCGGGTACATACATCGCCGTGATAGTAATGTTGCCAAGCTCTAAGGTCTCGCCTTCGTCTGTCAAAATATCAAACTGGCTGGCATCAGTGCGGAAGCTGGTGTCAAAGTTAAAAATTTGCTTAAAGATTTTTTGTACTTCGGTGATATGCTGACCGATGACTAATTGTCCGCCAAGGCTTTCTTTTACATGGATGGCCGCTGATAAATGATCTGCATGCGCATGGGTCTCGATAATATATTTGAGCGCCCAATCTTGCTCCCGTACAAACTCAATCACTTCATCGACACTACTGGTATTGGTTCGGCCTGATTTAGCATCGAAGTTCAATACAGGATCGACAATGGCGCATAATTTTTGCTCGGTATCAGCAAGTACGTGGGTATAGGTTTCTGTATCGCTATCTAAAAAAGAATGAACTTGCATGGCTGCCTCTTTAATTATTTATACATAAGTTATTTATACATATTTTAATCATAGGGATTTTTATCTTTAATTAACCCTTAAGTATGATATTCAGTCGTATATAATGCGTTCCTACAACTTATCTGATGCCATCAATATAACAACCACCATACAATTTATCAATTTATATAATGTAATTAATGATAACTTTCTATATGGCGTGATATCATTGATAATCAACTATATATTGTTCAAAACATCATGGTATTTGTTACCCTCTAATGTAAGGAATTTGTTCTGACTACTTCTATTTCAGCCGAAGGTACACCTACTCGCAGTCCCACTGACGATGGGTCATCTGATACTGCAGATTTAGTACCTGCCGATCTTGCCAAGCAAATGCAGCAAGCATCGCTACAAGCCAGCCAACTATTAAAGTCGCTATCGCATCCCGATCGCTTACTTCTTCTCTGTCAATTGACCCAAGGTGAATATTGTGTCGGCGAGCTGGAGGATTTGGTCGGGGTTGGGCAGCCGAGCTTATCGCAGCAATTGGGTATATTGCGTAAAGACGAGCTGGTCGCCACACGCCGCGAAGGCAAGCAAATTTATTACAGTATCGCAAGCGAGGATGCGCTAGCGGTACTCGATCTACTGTATCAACGTTTTTGTGCCAAAGCAGAATAACGCCGTCCTTGCCTAATTATTTATACTATCTACTGTGGTGATTGATATGTCTTCTATCGTCGCTCGTCTGATTCCAGCTTGGCTGCGTCAATACCAGCTCTCAGCGTTGCCGACTGATCTCGTCGCAGGCATAGTGGTGGGCGTGTTGGTCATACCGCAGAGCCTAGGTTACGCCGTGCTTGCAGGACTGCCGCCTGTCTATGGTCTATATGCAGCGATCGTACCTGTCCTCGTTTATGCTTGGCTCGGCTCTAGCAACGTGCAAGCCGTAGGACCTGTTGCCATTACCGCCATTATGACCGCCAGTGGCCTACTGCCCTATGCTGAGCAAGGCACTGAACAGTATGCACTGATGGCCAGCCTATTGGCACTGATGGTAGGTGCACTGCTGTGGATAGCAGGCAGATTAAAACTTGGCTGGATCATGCAGTTTATCAGTCGCGGTGTGTCCGCAGGGTTTGTCAGCGGTGCAGCGGTACTTATATTTGTCAGTCAGCTCAAATATCTGACAGACATTCCGGTCAATGGCAATAGTTTGATCGGGTATCTATCTACCATGCAACGCTATGCGAGCCAGCTACATCCATTGACCTTAGCTATCGGTATTACCGCATTTGCGCTATTGGTTGCCAATCGCTATGCAAGTGAGTGGATATGGCAGACGTGGCTATCATCGTCATATGCAAAATGGGCAGAGCGCTTATTTCCGCTTATTTTACTTGGCATTGCTATCGTACTTAGTATGGCACTGCATTGGAGCATACATGGTGTCGCGACCATCGGTCGTATTCCACAAGGGCTGCCGAGTTTTACGTTACCGCATATCTCAGACTTACAAGAAGCGCTGAAACTCTTGCCCACAGCAGGATTAATGGCACTGATCGTATTTGTGTCGAGCAGTTCAGTCGCTAGTACTTATGCGCGCTTGCGGGGTGAGAGCTTTGATGCCAATCGCGAGCTGACTGGACTTGGGCTGGCTAATCTGTCTGGTGGACTGTTCCAAAGTTTTGCGGTTGCGGGAGGTTTTTCGCGTACGGCTATCAATGCCGACTCAGGCGCGAAGACACCACTTGCCAGTCTCGTTACCGTACTGGTGATGATTGCCGCGCTCATAGCCTTTAGTAATGCGTTAGCCCCTCTACCCTATGCACTATTAGGCGCAACCATCATGGCCTCCATCATTGGCCTGATAGATATTGCGACGTTGAAATCTGCATGGCAGCGCGATCGCTTAGATGGCGCTAGCTTTTTGGCAGCGTTCGTCGGTGTGCTGATATTTGGACTAAACACTGGGCTGGTCATTGGTCTAATGGTGTCATTCGCCAGTCTCATCTGGCAGTCAAGTAAGCCGCATGTGGCTGTCGTTGGGCAATTGGGCGGTACAGGGCATTTTCGTAATATCAATCGCCATGATGTGGTAACTTTTAGCAATTTATTGATGTTGCGTATCGATGAGAGTCTGTTCTTTGGTAATAGTGAATCCGTACATCGACGCATCCTCAATGCCATGCAGCAATATCCCGATGCCAATGAAATCATATTGATTATGGCCGCTGTCAATCATATAGATCTGACCGCTCAAGAAATGCTTTGTACCTTAAACCACGAATTAGCGTTACAGAACAAGCGCTTACATTTTAGCTTTATCAAAGGTCCTGTGATGGACATCATCGGTCATACCCCATTGATTAGCGAGCTATCAGGACAGGTCTATCTAAGCACTTTAGATGCTGTCGATGCATTAAAATAATCTATAGTTTGCTCATAACAAAATCGCTGCGACAGCCATAACATTAGTTTTCGCTCAACCTCAATTACTATTGTCGCCTACAACACAATATCGCTATGATAGCGCCTGTGTTATGCTAGATGCACTAAATGGGGAATCAATTAACCTAGAAATCAGCCTAAAGAATGCTGGTTTATAGTCCTTTGATATTCTTAGCCCAATCCCCAATAATAAATATACCTTAACAAATATAACTGAACCTATTTTATGACCGATGATTTAACGATTTATAAGCAAATATACCCAAGCCAATGCGTTAAGATTGCTGAGCTTGGCTATCGCTCAGTGCTTAATATTCGCCCGGATGCCGAGATTGAGACACAGCCTAATAGCTGCGATTTGGCGACTGCTACCGAACAGGCAAACCTAGCGTATCAGCATCTACCGTTCGATGATGAGCGCTTAAGTATGCTGACGGTCGAGCAGTTTGCCGATTTCTATCACTCAATGCCCAAGCCTATATTAATGTTTTGCGGTACTGGGGCACGCGCCAAGTTACTGTACCAAAGCGCATTAATGCAAGGTCTGTTATAACAACCATAGCTCGAACTAACACGTTTTATAAACCCAACAACACCAATAAAAAAAAGGAGCTCTTATGAGCCATGAAGTTAGCTTTACCGGACAAATCACGCCTGACCAAGTGCCTATGATTGCCGAAAATGGTTTCAAAACCATTATTAATAACCGTCCTGATGGTGAAGAGCCAAATCAGCCAACCAGTGCCGAAATCGAAGCAGCAGCCAAAGAAGCTGGCCTTGCTTATAAAGAGATTTCTTTTGCAGGTAATGAGCTGAATCAAACTCATGTCGAAACGTTCGCAGATTTCTTTAATCAAGCTGAGCAGCCAATGTTGATTTTCTGCCGCACGGGTAACCGCTCAAACGGTATCTATGAAGCAGCCAAGCAGATGGATTTACTAGACGACTAGTGCAGCATAAATAAACTAGACAGTTAGCGTATTTAGCCCACAGAATCTTGTGGGCTTTTTATTGCGCTTATCATTATGCTTAAAGTTACATTAACTACAAACAGACCAGTCACTACTCAGTCACAGCCCAATCACTTCCCGATAGCGTCCAACAATCTCGACCAACCTCAATAGTCACGACAAATAGGTTACTATACGAGCGTAATACCGCTATTATCATTTGATAGGTTTGAGCTAGCTTAATGGTTAAGACACTTCATTAGCTAGACGATTGAATACCAAAACACATGGAATGTGAGCAGCTGCATGGTGACAAGGTGTTGCCCCGCTGCTATTTACTTTCAAAACGCCATCTTGATATGGCATTTTAGTTTTACAAGGAATGTTTGATGAATAATACCGCGCTAGCATTACTGCCACTAGCCCTTGCCTACATTATGTTCACTCTAGGAGCAGGCCTAAAACTTAGTGATTTTAAGGTCATTGCCAAATATCCAAAAGCGTTCTTTGTCGGCTTAATCAATCAAGTTGTGTTGGTACCGTTGGTTGCGCTAGCAGTCGTGTTAGTAACGGCTCCGCCACCGGCGATTGCTTTTGGGATTATGCTGATTAGTTTTTGTCCCGGCGGCGTCACTAGCAACATGCTGACCTACTATGCCAAAGGAAATGTCGCGCTCTCTATCGCGTTGACCGGTGTGGTCAGCATATTGTCGGTGATCACATTGCCTATCTTAATTACGTTGGCTTTTGATCATTTTATGAAAGATCAGGCAAACTCTATTAGTGCCATAAAGATTGGCTTAGTCATGTTCTTATTGACCACATTGCCCGTATCTCTTGGTATGCTTGCTCGCCACAAATTTACTGACTTTATGGTACGTCGTAGCAGTCTGCTAAACGGCTTAGCCAGCGTATTTTTTGTCTTAATTGTCTTCGCTGCTATTGCCTCCAACTGGCAACTACTACAATCACAGTTCACTCAAATTGGTTTAGAGCTTATCTTTGTCATTGCTATTTTATTTGCTATTAGCATCTTGATCTCTAGAGTCCTAAAGCTCAGCTGGTTTGATACCAAAACTATCTCGATAGAAACCAGTATCCAAAATAGCACGACGGCTATTACCTTAGCCCCTATCATTATGGGTGTGAGTATACTGCCTGTTATTGCGCTGCCTGCTGCTTTATACGGTGTGCTGATGTATGTCGTTGCGCTGCCCGTAATTTTTCTAATCAAAAACAAAAACTGATTATAGCGAATGTAAGAAATAAAAAGCGTCCTTCTCAATAAGTGCCCGTCTAAGTATTAGATGGGCATTTTTTCGAAATAGGATTTAAATGATAGAAATATAGCTCGGTTTATAGACTGGTTAATACTCAATATTGAGTACATAATAAAATGCTACTGTTATCGCTTAATAGGATTCTATGATGCAAAAGCCGTTACTTATTACTGGTAATAAAAACTACTCCTCTTGGTCGCTAAGGGCGTGGCTGCTCTTAAAAGCATTCAATGTTGATTTTGATGAGCAGCTTGTTGAGTTGTTTCATCCATCAGCACGTCCAACGCTCGAAGCACATTCGCCAACGGGTAAAGTACCTATTTTAGTCTACGGTGAAAAAGATAATAAAGTAACCGTTTGGGACACCTTAGCGATTGCTATGCATGTTAATGAGTACTTCACGGATATTGATATTTGGACAGGTATTGATAAGTCTAACGCTGAAAAACGAAATAATAATCAAAGTAGAATAAATAGTGCCTATTGCCAAAGCATCGTGGCTGAGATGCATTCAGGACTGACAGGTATTCGTAACGAGATGCCGATGAATATCAGAGCAACGGCTAAGATACAACCAAGTAATGCTTGCTTAGCGGATATCGCTCGTATCGAAAACATCTTCGCCGATTGTTTAAAAGATCGCTCAGCAGACAGTTTCTTATTCGGAGATTTCACAGCAGCTGATGTGTTTTTTGCTCCAGTGGTGCTGCGATTACAGACTTATGCTGATGCATCTAATATTTCTCTGCAGCCTATCACTAAGCAGTATTGCCAAACTATGTTAAATCATCCACACATACAGTCGTGGCAAGAATCAGCACTGACAGAAACTCGTATTATTGAAGAAGATGAAGCAGGCGAGATACTATCTGTCGTTGGCGTATTGAAGGATAACATTCATTTTGGGCATAAATAATATCTTACATAAAAAAACCACTTCAGCTTAGCTAAAGTGGTTTTTTGTTTGATAAGACTTCGAGCATAACGTTTTACTGCTTTTGCTCTAATGCCTCTTTTACGGCTTTTTTACCCCATGCGCTCAAATCGAGATCTAACTTCTCATACTCTTGTGCATCGAACAACGGCTCTTTAACCCCTGATTTTAACTGACTTGCAAAGTCGTCAAGTAGACGCTTAGCTCGCGGAAATAACATTATCAAGGCCAATAAGTTTGCTAGCGCTAGCACGCCCATCAACGGATCAGCGAAGAAGAACACTGCGGTTGCTGCAGGAGCCACTGCGCCCAAGAATAATACTGCAATCACCACAATTCGTAAAACCAAGGTCGCTTTTTTAATATTCTTTTTGATCAAGAAGTTAATGGCGTTTTCGCCCATGTAGTAGTTATACATGATAGAACTTAGTGTAAATAACAATATCGATATGGTCAGAATATACTGCGCCCAATTCCCAAGCTGAGTCGTTAACGCTTGCTGTGCCAGTACAATACCATCGACTTCAGCACCTGGTTGATATACGCCGCTCAGTAAAATCATAAATGCAGTGGCACTACATACGATTATTGTATCAATAAATACAGATAATGACTGCGAGATACCTTGACTCACAGGATGAGTAGCGTAAGCGGTGGCAGCAATATTAGGCGCAGAACCCAAACCTGCTTCATTCGAAAACAAGCCTCGCTTCATGCCTTGCTCAATTGCCACACCAATACCACCGCCCACGACAGACTCAATGCCAAATGCATTTTTGACAATCATCATCATCAACGCAGGCAGCTCTGTGACATTGAGCAATATAACAACAAGTGCCATACCAATATAGATTAATGCCATAACAGGAATAACAACGTCAGCTACTTTGGCAATGCGCTGAATACCGCCAAAGACAATGAATCCACCTGCAATGACCAATACCACACCCGATATCCAGCGATCAATCCCAAAGCTTTCCAGCGCAGAGCCTGCTACCGTATTGCCTTGGAACGCGATAAACCCAATAGAGAAAGACAGTAGTAAAGCAATAGCATAAATGACGGCAAGCCAGCGATAGTCTTTACCTAACCCATGTAAAATATAGGTCGCAGGGCCACCGCGAAAGTTACCATCAGTATCTCTACGCTTGTAAAGCTGGGCTAAGCTACACTCAACAATGCTGGTCATCATGCCAACTAAGGCCACAACCCACATCCAGAATACCGCTCCTGGACCCCCTAAAGAGATGGCAACCGCAACGCCAGCAATGTTACCGCCGCCTACACGTCCACCGATAGAAACGAGCAACGCCTGACGGGCAGAAATCCCGTCGTCTCCTACCTCATCCGTTTTGAACACACGGAACATACGTTTAAAATATCTAAACTGGGCAAACCTACCTACGATGGTAAATAATAAACCAAAGATAATTAACATAGGCACGAGCGCCCAACCCCACGTTAGATCCCCGACTAGGGCAAAAAAAGCTTCAATGTATTCCATGCCTATTTTCCTTATAGTTCACGACGCTATGATAGGTTTTATTGCATACATTATTGCATCAACAACACGATTTTGTAATGCAAATGTCGAATTTGTAACGTAAATACTGATGTTTTCTAAAAAAACCACTTTATTGGTTTATTTAAATATCCATTTTTTACATAGTAGAATTTATTCTATAAAGAAGCATTTATACGCTCATATAAAAAAACCACCTCAACCGAGGTGGCCTTTTATACTGAAACCAAACTGAATAACTTACTGCATAACCAAGTATTCAAACGCTGAAAGTGCCGCTTTACTGCCTTCACCCATCGCAATATTAATCTGCTTAAATGGCACGGTAGTTACATCACCACACGCAAAGATACCCTTACGATCTGTACGGCAGCGCTCATCGATTTCAATCTCACCAAAGCGGTTCAAATCGACAAAGCCTTTGATGAATCCAGTGTTTGGTACTAAACCAATCTGTACAAATACCCCAGCTAAGTCACGCTCATGTGTTTCGCCTGTGCTGCGATCTTGATACACGATAGAAGACACTTTGCCATCAGTCGCTTTAATCTCTTGCGTTGCTGCACCGGTAATGAACTCAATGTTGGTTTTCTCTTTGGCTTTATTGATCAGTACTTGGTCAGCTTTTAACTCATCAGCAAACTCGAGTACAGTAACGTGATTAACGATACCCGCCAAATCTAGTGCTGCCTCAACGCCTGAATTACCACCGCCGATCACTGAGATGTCTTTGCCTTTAAAGAATGGGCCATCACAATGCGCACAGAAAGCCACGCCTTTGCCAATATTCTCTTCTTCACCCGGTACACCAAGCTTTCTCCACTGAGCACCTGTCGCCAAGATAATACTACGAGTCTCGAACGTCTCACCAGTATTTAGATGGATACTGTAGTTCTCTTCTTCAGTCTCGCCAATTTCTTTAACGCTTACATGCTCTTTTAGCGTAATGTTGTATTCGGCCAAGTGCTTAACAAAGTTGGTCGATAAATCTGTACCATTGGTTAGCGGCACTGAAATCAAGTTTTCGATATCTTGCGTGTCTTTTACCTGTCCACCGATACGATCAGCGACCATTGTAACTTTTAAGCCTTTACGCGCTGTATAAATAGCAGCAGCCACACCTGCAGGTCCAGCACCGATGATGGTAACGTCTTGCTGCTCTAATTGCTCAGCATCGTCTTCTACTTCTGACAGTAAATCAGGGAACTGCTCTTGCAATTTTCCGATCAATTTAGCAGTGTCGATTAGGCCGTTAGCAAATGGCTTACCGTTCAAAAATACAGCTGGTACGCCTTGGATTTTATTCGCTTCTACTTGCTCTTGGAACAATGCACCGTCGATCATCTCATTGCTGATACCATCATTTAATAGCGCAAATTGGTTCAATGCTTGAACGACTTCTGGGCAGCTATGGCATGACAATGACACGTAGGTCTGGAACTGTAATGGTTTATTAAAGCGCTTAACTAACTTTTGGATACCTTCATCCAATTTTAACGTATGGCCACCCGCTTGTAGAATCGCCAAAATCAATGACGTAAACTCATGACCACCTGGGATACCGCTGAATACGATACCAGTGTCGTTTGATGCGCCATCAATGTGACTCACTACTTTAAAACTAATCGCACTAGGCAAACTATCGTCAGTTGCTTCTGCATCGAAGTTGATTTTGTCTGTTGTTCCAGCAATCTTGGTCAAAAAATCTACTAATTCTGCACGTTTTGCATGCGTACCATTACCCAATACAAAAGTAATTGGGCGTGTCATGTTTTCGCTATAGCTCTTAACGGCATCTAATAAATTCTGATCTATCATGTTTGTTCCTCATTATGACTAAATATGTAACGGCAGCTGTCATGCTACGCGTCTAAATATGAAATAGTTGGTGTTAATAATTTTGTATAAAAGGTTATATATAGTGGACTCTTGCCCTTTGATGTGTCTATTATCAAGCGTTTAGCGAGTTTCGGCAAGCTGAGAAACTCAAACTTTATGTTTTATAAAACCAATCGTTTATTGATTTAAATAATTAAATATAAATACATAAGCAAATGATAGTGATGGTACATGGTCTATTTTTTCGCTACAATCGAATGGTATTGATAGCAATAGGCATTATCAATATCGTGAAGTAACTATCTTTATTACCATTAAACTTTCACCCCTTCCAAACAAAGTCTCACCATCATAAGCGTCTTAATCATAACGTGCTTACGCTTATTCTAAGCCTGCACTAAATAACAAGGATGACAACATGACAATGACAGACACATGGCAAGATCACAGTGATATTATCGATGAGTTAAAGCAAAAAGACACGCATTTTGCGAGTATCTTTGACGAGCATACGACTCTAGATAGGCAAATTAATAAGCTTGAAAACGATGTGGTCAAGCATGCCAGTCGCGACGAAGAAATCGAACAGATGAAACGACGAAAGCTGCATCTTAAGGACGAGATTTATAAAACCATTGATAAAAATAAAGCACAGTCTCGCGCTTAATATTGCGTCTATACTTAGAGATATATTGAGCTTAGAGATATATTGAGCTTAGAGATATGCTGAGCTTAGAGATATATTGAAAAAATAATACTAACAATACCTATGCTTAAGACGTAAAAAGACCCCATCAACTTATGTCGATGGGGTCTTTATTTGTAGCACTGCCTTAAATCAGATGTTTAACATACAGCGCTACTTTTATCTAGGTATGAAATATCTACTTAGATTTTACCAACTAGGTCAAGACTTGGCTTCAATGTGTCGCCGCCTTGTTCCCAAGCTGCTGGGCAAACTTCGCCGTCGTTTTCACGAACATACTGTGCTGCTTTTACTTTACGTAGCATGTCTTTTGCACTACGGCCGATACCGCCAGCATGGATTTCAGCGACTTGGATCAAGCCATCAGGATCTACTAAGAATGTACCGCGCTCAGCCAAACCTGCTTCTTCAATCATGACGTTAAAGCCACGAGTGATTTTACCAGTAGGATCGCCGATCATTGGGTATTGTACTTTACCGATAGCTTCTGAAGAATCATGCCATGCTTTGTGCGTGAAATGCGTGTCAGTAGATACTGAGTATACTTCAACACCAAGGCCTTTTAGCTCGTCATAATGAGCGGCCATGTCTTCTAGCTCAGTTGGGCAAACAAACGTGAAATCAGCTGGGTAAAATAGGAAAATCGCCCAGTTGCCTTTTACGTCTTCTGAAGTGATGGTTTTGAACTCACCGTTTACGTATGCATCTGCTGAAAATTCTGGGATTTCTTGATTGATGATAGACGCCATGGTTGGCTCCTCTATAGTTAAGTAAGTTAGAAATTATTTATATGGTTTTTCAATTAGCCCGCTAGTTCTCTGGGCTACCTGACAAACTATACGCGAATTCTATGGTTAATCTAGTTAAAAGTTTTTAATGTGATGTTTTGTTTTATTAAACTTGTTAAACTATTATCTCTACATTTTATCATTGGTGCTTAATTGGTAATTTGCTACCTTATAAAGGTTGACCAAACATAATAAATTGCATTAAAAACCCATTAAAAGAGAGGTTTTATGATTACTTTACGACAACTTGAGTTTGCCCTAGCCGTGGCCAAACATCGTCATTTTAAACGTGCTGCTGAGGATTGCAATATCTCGCAGTCTGCACTGAGTTTGGGTATCGCAGAATTAGAAAAACAGCTAGATACTCAGATTTTTGAGCGCAATAATAAGCAGGTATTGATTACCCCTATCGGTCAAGACATCCTCAACCGGGCGCAGCGAGTGTTTTCTGAGGTCAGCGATTTGACCACACGTGCTCATAGCCATCAGACGCCGCTTGCCTATCCTATGACCGTCGGTATCATTCCGACGATTGCGCCTTACTTGCTACCAAAAGTACTGCCTGCGCTGCGTGCTCAATATCCAGAGTTCCGCATGACCATCGTAGAACAACAGACAGAGCGTTTGCTTGAGCAAGTACGCTACGGTCATATCGACACCGCTATCATTGCACTACCATATGCAGTAGATGGGCTACACAGTTTTGAGTTTTGGAGTGAAGACTTCTTTGCCGTGTTCCCAAAAGACGATATACATGCCAAGCTTGATACCATTAATGCCGATGAACTAGCGACTGCCAATCTGATGTTACTTGGCGAAGGGCACTGCCTAACTGACCAGACGCTGTCTGTCTGTCATTTTGACCGTGCACAAATGAAATCAAGCTTCTCAGATGCCAGTTTAAATACCTTGATTCAAATGGCACTTGCCAACATGGGCACAACGCTAGTGCCTGAAATGGCGCTCGATCAGCTACACCTGCAAAACCAAAATGCCGTCGCCATACCATTGGCTGAAGACGGGCCGCATCGCCATATTGCCTTTGTCACCCGTCTGAACTATGCGCGTGTCGATGATGTTAGCTTGCTGGGTGAGGTGTTTAATAAAGCATTCAAAGATGCGGTAGCTAATAAAGAATAATCAAACCATCTTTGCCACGGTCATAGTGAAAAAATGACATATGAAAACTGTCTCAAATAAGCATGATGAGCTTAGCAAGTACTTTGCACAGCATTTGTCAGCTATGACCAGCAATATTACGCCAGAGCAAATAAATAGGCTTTGGCAAAATATCGTGACGCGCTATGGTGAACCACAACGTGCTTATCATACACTCAATCATATTGAGCAGTTATTGGTACAGTTTGAAAGTATTAAGCAACATCTGTCTGAGCCGCATATCATTGCATTGGTACTGTATTATCATGATGTCATATATTATCCAATACGCTCCGACAACGAGCTAAAAAGTGCAGAATTTGCGACAGATGCTTTGAGCCCTTATCTAAGCACAGAGCAATGTCAACAGATTCATGCTCTCATTATGATGACGGCTAACCATCAGATAGATACATTGATAGACCGTGACAAATATAACGATGCGGCGTATATGTTAGATATGGATTTGAGTATTTTGGGTGTGCCTTGGCTTACCTACAAGCAGTACGCAAAGGCGATACGCCAAGAATATAAGCATGTCGCCGATGACAACTACCGTGATGGGCGCACTGCAGTGTTACAAGGATTACTAGCACATTCAAAACTCTATCTGACTGACCATTACTATAATCAGTTAGAAACGCAAGCTCGAGATAATATCAAGCGCGAGCTTATTTTGCTCGCAGCTTTATAAACAGCTCACTACCCTGCCGTGCTGGATGTGAATTGTAGCTAAGCTCCATAATATCGATATTAAAATGACTTTGGAAACGCTGCTGGTATTCTTGTTTAGTACCACCAAATGGTGGCTCTTCCCGTCCAAAATCCGTGTCAAATAACAACCCAATCAGCTTACCTTGTGGCTTTAACAGCTTTGCCATCTGCTGCACGTATTCATCGCGGCGCGATGGATTGATCGCACAAAAAAACGTCTGCTCAAGTATCCAATCAAATTGATATTGCTCAGCAGATAAGCTAAAAAAATCCGCACAGATCAAATGCTCAGAGGGGAAACTAGGATAGCGCTCTGCAAACGTCTCAATCGGCGCAGGGGCAAAGTCAACCAACGTGACATTGGTAAAACCTTGCTCATATAAATAACCCACTTCATAGGCGTTACCTGCACCTGGCACTAATATCGCCTGACTTTTCGCGCTCTCAGGTAACTGGTCGATATAAGCTTTGAGCGGCGGCGACACTTGTCCCATATCCCAACCGATGCTGTTCTTCTCATAACGCTGCTGCCAAAACTCCGCTTGGTTGACGTTTTCCATATGACATCCTTGTATATTAAATTATTATTTAAACGAAACGATTTGTACCGTTATTCTTTATCATATCAGGCTTATTCGGGCATGTCCCTATTTTAAAGGTAGTGATGAAAATGGGAGAAGCTACTTCTGCATAATGAAATTTACGCAGACGATAGCGAGGTATTTATTAGGGCTATTTAGATGGGTAAATAGTTAAGTGATGCGTTTAATCTAGCTGCCCTGTCTTGCCGGCTAGGATGTTATGCCATTGTTGATAATCTGGCATCGCTGTTGCAACCGTTTGCCAAAACGCACGGCTATGGTTGGCATGATGCAAATGGCATAGTTCATGAACGATTACGTATTCAGTGCATTCGATAGAATAGGCAGGAAGGTAGACAGATAACCAAATTCGCTTTGCACGCGTATTGCAGCTGCCCCAGCGTGTGTGCATTTTTTTCAATCGTATTTCATTGGCATAAGCGCCAACGATTGGCTGCCATTTTTCAAATAGTGCAGGTGTGACTTTGGAGAGTTGTTGTCGATAATAGGTGATTTTTTGATCAGGGCTGAGCGTAAATGATTGCTCTATACTCCATAATAAAACTGAATGATTAGCAGTTGAAAAGTCTGACGACGTATTCTGTCTACGTCTGTATTGTTCTAATACCTGGGAGTGATGTTCAATAGCCCAAGGCACCCGCTTAGCCACAGCATACAACATCTGTGATGCGCTGATATGCATCGGTGCAGAGACCATCAACGTATGAGGCTTTAAGCGAAAATTGATATTTTTGACACGTTTTTTACTGATGTGTAGCTCGATGCCTGCTTGTGCAAGCTGCTGTCTGACCGTATCTAAATTGATATCTAAACTAATGCTCTACCTCCTTGGCTGACTATTACTGCCATTCTAGTAATAGTCATTATTAATCGCCGTGCCTATTCAGCTATTTCTCTTATTGAACGTTATGTATCACAGTGCTTGCAGATGGTTGTCAAATGACATCATATGCAGTTGACTGTCTTTTATAATTCGCTCATGAGGTTCGATGTCATCTACGGCCAATTTTACTTCTGGTAAAGCATTTACTCTTAGCGCGGTTAACTGTCCTTGACCATCACTAACAATAAACCCTGTCGGCTCGGCATGTTTATCAATTTCACCCACTGACGCACTAGAATTAACTAACACCGAAGCCCCTGCACAATCTGGCAGACTTACATCATCAATCAGCTCTCGAGTATGTAAATCATAAATCGCCGCACAGCCGCCAATCGGTGTAGTCACACACAGTAGGTTACGCTCACTATCTACCGCCACGCTAGCGATATATTGGTGAAAACGTTGCCATTGATTATTTGGCATAGTGAGTGGAGTCAAGCTGGCATCACCACGTCTATGAGTCAATACCAATGGGACATTGATATGTTTTTCGCCTTGGAACTGAATACCGACCATCACTGTGCCATCAGCGTGCATGGCTAAATGACGCACACTCATCTGATTATGTTCGGGAGTCACTTGCTCAAGCAGTGTGCCATCATGACAATTCAGGTAAACCAGTGAGGGTCGCATGGTATCTAGATTTAGCTCTTCGCGTGAGGCCTGCTCGGTTTTGATACCACCATTTGCAATGACGAGCGTTTCGCTATCAGGATGCATAATCAGTTCATGCGGGCCGATACCATATGAGTCAAACTCTGCTACTTTTTGATAAGCATCATTGGCATCATAGATACCAATTTTGCCTGCCAAACTCACCGTGTCATTCTCCGTTACATAGAGCAAGCTGCCATCTAAACTGTAGCAAGCATGACCATAAAAGTGACGGTTTACATCAGCTTTGATCGCATGCATTACCTGTCCATTTGATGTATTAAGTACCCAAAACCTTTCGCTTGGACGGCGACCCATGACGACGACATCACGTCTCTGATCCACATTGCTATCCTGAGTGTGAGCTTCATGTATATTGACAGATACAGGCTGAACAACGATGTCGTGGACGCGCTCAGGCATAGTTGTTTGCCAGACGATTTGTCTGTCAGCATCAATACCTACTACGCCAAAGTCATGCTCATTTTGGCTTAATGTAGCTTGATTTTTTGGTAGTGATGCGACGCCACTTACCCAGCTGACGGGTCGTGCCAGCATCGTTGTCGTATGCACAGCAGCAAAATCAGGTACATCACGCTTATCATCATCTACAGCGTGATAAGCCTGCTTCCATGTTACCACTGCTTGCTCACAAGCATAACGCAAGCGCGACAGCTTCGGCGTTGAATCAGAACCAGCTCGCAATGCCTGCAACTGCGTACGGATACCATCTACATAATCTTGTAGACTGGCATCTGGATGCTGCTGCTTACGATAACGATGATGAATACCGACCAATGCTACCGTACCCACTGCTGTCAGTACGGAAGTCGACAAAAGCTCATGAGTTGACGAAGCTCTTCCAGACCGATTAGACCTATTCATCTGGTCATGATTCTGAGCTGCTGACACTGCTGTACTCGCTTCGATAATAGACATTGTCTAATCGCCATCAGTGCTGTTAAAGCCCACACGGATACCAAGTGCTGGAATTAACTGGCGCTTAATCAGACGAGTGATATCAGTCAGATGATCGTATAACGCTTGTTGATCATCCTTATTCGCCTCTGACAAATCTTCTGGCATTTGCGCTAACAATGCGCTTGTATCAGCCAATGCAGTCGATAAATTATCCGAAACTTTATTTTCGTCATTGCTACCAAGAATAGCCGTCAACACAGGGTCAGTCATGGCTTTATTAATCGTATCTAACTTAGCATTGATAATCGCGCGGCTCTGACCAGCAGTAGCAGCAGGCAAATGGCCTTTTGCTTTACCTGTCAGACCGAGTGGCTGATCAATGGCATTAGACTTCATGGTCTCAATCAATGACAGTAGAGAGTTAATCCATTGATTTAAGCCTCTATCGCTTTCTGCTGTTTTGTCTATTGCCAATAAATCCGTCGCATTTTGCTGCCAGTTTTTCTCGATGTCTTTTAGACGCGTGCTTAACGCACTACTAGCGCTAATTACGTAAGCACACTGACCAGCGTCCAGACTTTCATTGGCAAACAACGCTTCTTCCAACCCTGGAACGCCCTGCACGATAGCACTCTCGTCAGCAAGTTTCTCTGGTGTTAGTGTTGGATTGGCAGCGATCAAATCAGCCACACCACTATGTACGAGTCCGCGCTCGTCAGGATAGTAGTTAATGTATAGGTTGCTCATGCTAGCGGTCGCAGGACCGAAGTTGACCATCTCAGCACTGGACCATGCTTGTGCCAATACTAGCCACTGTGCACGTAATGCTTGTAGCTCAGCGCCACTTACTGGGGCTTGGGTACAATGCTTCTGCGCTAATTCGTTCAACAGATCGCTTTGCTTGGCTGCATCAGCATACGCAGGAATCACGATATCGTCTGCCACATGCGCCAAGTACGTTTTTGCAGTCTCAGGGCTGATATCTACTGCAACGATTTGCTCAGTACTTTCTTTGCCGTTCTCTACTGAACTGTCAGTAGCTACACTGTCTTGCACAACTTTTTGGCTGTCTACATTTGCAGCTTTGTTGTCATCGGCAGGTTTGACACAACTGATCAGCAGTCCAGCACTTAATGCAGATAGCGCCATTGCCAAAGCGTGGTTTATTTTCATAGGTTTCTCGGTAATGTTATAGGTAGTAATTTATAGCGTTTTTATACTGATTTTATAATATCGACTTTATTACAGCGACTTTAGGAACGCATTAAGCTCTGCGCGACCTTGTTTGTCCAACTTCAATACTTGTTGCTTTTGCTTTTCGGCTTCTCCGCCATGCCATAAAACCGCTTCCATCAATGTACGGGCACGGCCATCATGCAAAAACGTCGCTTGAGGATCAACTGTCTGCGCAAGCCCCACGCCCCAAAGTGCTGGCGTACGCCATTCATAAGAATTGGCTAAAAACTCAACTTGGGTACTTTTTGGTGGTAGCTTACCGGCAATCGTACGATCAGCGAGATCATCGCCCATATCGTGCAATAGCAAATCTGTGTAAGGATAAATCACTTGTCCATGCTGCTCAAGATGATCATCGTCGGTTTTTGGCAACTGGTATCTTGGCGTATGACAGCTTTGACAACTCATATCATAAAAACGTTTTTTGCCAGCCAGCACAAGCTTATCATCCGCATTACGGCGATGCGGCACTGCTAGATTGCGAGTATAAAACTCTACAAATTTAGCGACCTCGTCGTTCACTTCAACAGGCGATTTACCATTGCCCTGTTCATCAGCACCTGTCGCTGCATTTAGGCAAGCAGTCTGCGTTGGCATACATGACTCGTTAGGACGGATGTTGGACGTCAGACCCATGTCTTCGTTAAAGGCACTTTGGTTCTGAGTAATCAGTTTGGTTTGACCCGCTTTCCAACCAAAACGTCCAAGCGCGCGCTTGCCCGTTTGTGGATCCATGACCCAGTTAAATTTACCACTGATATCGCTGTCACTACTGTCGCTAGCTTGTTTTTTAATGTCATCATCAGGTATTTGTTCTAGCAGCCCAAGCCCAATCATTGGTAGCGCCACACGCGGCGATACCATCATTTCAGCGTCAAGAGCACCATAACCAGGTTTGGTCAAATTAAACGTTGGCGCACGCAGCGTCTCGACGTATCCATCAGCAAAGGTAACTGGTTTGTCTGTCCACTGCACCGCAATTCTCGCTTCAGCAGGCACGCCCTGAATACCGCGATCTTGTAGCTGCCCACCATACATAGGATGAGCCACCTTTTCAATCAGTGAATCCTTTAGTTGCTGACGCTCCTCATCGGTCGTCGCTGGCATAGACAGACGAATCAACAAACTATCAGCATCATCATCGGCAGTCATCGGTGCATGACCTCGCCCGTCTTTGATATGACAGGACTGGCAAGCGGCCACATTAAATAATGCACCCAGTCCATCACGACTGTCGGTGCTGGCAGGAGCAACGACCCATGGCTGCTTAAAAAACGCATTACCAATAAAGAACGCCCCTTTACGAGAAGCTGCTAGGTTCGATGAAGGCTTTGAGTAGCTCTCAGCACTACTAATACTAATACCAGAGTCACCGCCCTGCTTGATCTCTTGAGGGTCAAAACTCACCAGTTGCTGCATTGGCACGCCTGCCAATGTTTCTATATTTTTGGCGTGTTCGGACGACAGCGATTGGGTTTTTTCACTGCCGCCTTCATTACTAGATGCTTGCCCTGAAGTATCATCAGAAACGTTTTCAACAGCACTATCAGAGGAGCTATCAGATGGTTGACACGCACTGATAGCCATTGCACTTGCGATAATTAGCGCAAGCTTAGAAGGTGTATGTCGTAGGATTTGAGTAGCAAGAGGAGAATCAGAGGGGTTAACATAATTGGCGTTCATAGAAATTAAGTGCCTCAGCGCTAGAGTATAGCTATTAAAATTTTGTCATACCATCTTATTATATGTCATCACAACCATTACTTATCGACATATAATGAGGTGGTACACGGGCCAATTGGCTTATTTAGTGCTCATAAAAATGCGTTGCCAACGGTGGCTGACAACGCACGTATTATATCTAATCTAAGTATCTAATAAACAGCGGTTACTGACCTATAACGACTAATAAAACGTCTCAAAGCCAATAAAAGGCTTTTAAATAAGGGCCGCTAGCTTAAATTTTTCTTAAAACTGTGATCCGGCATCTGCGTCTAGATTATCGATTCCAACTGCTTTTGCAGCGTTTTCGATACTGGCCGTCAGCTCTTGTAAGCTAGTAATACCCGCTTCAACCCATCCACGGCGGACGTTTTGTTCTTCAGCAGAGATACCCGCTTGGCTTGCTTGGCCAACAGTTGCAATCATCTGGTCAATCTTGATGCCGTCTTTTTCGCCTTTTTCGACGATAACGTTGAACGCGCCTTCTACTTTGTTGAATTCAGCAGCCAATTTATTAGCAGCTTCTGTGTGTCCGTTATCCGTTAGATAATCTTTGATACCATAGCCGCCTACTGTTTTACCAGCGACTGTTGTATAGCTACCATTAAAGACGTTTTGGATACCGCGCGCATTATTGGCATAGCTCAAATGGGTCAAATCACTAAAGCATTCGTGCTCATCTTCGGTAGAGCCAGTCACAAAAGCGACCTGCATACGCTCAGAGGCAAGCTCACCTAATGCTAGGCTGCCCATCTGATACATAATTTGACGTAGACCATTGTCATATTTGCGCGCTATTAAATCACTACGCAAAGTATTTTCAGTTTCAGGCTGCCACTGAGCTTCCATCGCGGTCAAATCATCAACCAATAATTGAGTAGCAGCGGTTAGGAATTCACCACGGCGCTCACAGATACTGGCATCTTCATTGACGGTCTCACCACTAGTACACTGTCCAGCTTCAGTCGCATAGTCAGTGACTGGGCGATTACCTGCGCCTTCTTTTACGCCATTGTTATCTTGACCCCATAGCATAAACTCAATCGCATGATAACCAGTCGTTACATTGGCTTCACTACCGCCGATTTCATTCATTTCTGCGAGTAACTCAGGCGTAATCGTACTGGTATCTTGCTTGATACTACCAACAGTAATGCTATCGCTATTGATGATGTTCTCTTGGCTGTTATATTCGCCTTCGTAGTCGTCACCAACATAATCAATCAATGCTTCATCAAGTGGCCAAGCATTGATCTGCCCTTCCCAGCTATCGATGCTATTGATAGCACGTTGGTCATTGGCAGTCACAAACCCTTCATCAAAACGGAAAATCTCAGTTTGTGAATATGGTTGACGCGCCGCCTTATAAGCCGCTTTTGCAGCATCTAGGTTCTCTTGCGTTGGGGTGGCAACGTATGTCTCTACCGCAGTTTGTAGCGCTTTGGCTGTATCTAACGAGTCTTTATAAGCGGCATGTGCCATGTTTGCATAACTGATAACCAATCTATCAACATGAGCTTTTTCGGCAGCGGTCATCTCTGTATTATCAGTCGCCTCTGTGTTTGCTACTTCTGTCTGTGTCTCTGTCGTAGCATTGGTGTCTTCATCGGCTTGCTTTGTACAGCCTGACACCATCAATATTCCTGCAAGTGCAGCAGCTAAAGTGGTTGGTAAAAGCTTACGGCTCGTTACTGTGGTAATCGTCATACTTATCCTCAAGAAATATAGCAAAAAATTCGTTTTGGTTTAGTAGCCTCAATTATTTTGATAATCAAGCCATGTTACAGCAGGCTATCTTAACCATGCACATTGATACTCATTGTACACAATAAGATATTTAAGATTGCATTAATAGCAAATACTGATAAATTATAGTGTTATTGATAATCATTATCAATATTTAATTTAATATTAACCATATATCAATAAACATTGTTTTAACCGAATGAAAGACATAAAAAAAGAGCCAGCATATTGCCGACTCTTTTTTGAAAATATGTACTGAAATATTTAGCACATATTCAGTAGCTAGGAATAACTACCAATTAGTTTACGCTTTGTGGTGCATTAACTGTTAGCTCAACACGGCGGTTTTGCTGACGACCATAATCAGTGCTGTTATCCGCAACTGGACGAGACTCACCGTAAGCAACAACATTTACACGGTTTGAAGCAACACCGCGAGCAGTTAGATAATTAGCAACTGAGTAAGCACGATCACGTGACAGACCCATGTTGTAAGATGCTGAACCTTGGCTATCAGTGTGACCAGCGATAGTAATCGTATTTTGGTTATACTGGTTCATCGTAGAAGCCAATTTATCAAGTGTTGGCTTGAAAGACGAGTTCAATGTAGCATTGTCAAAAGAGAAAGTAATGCTACCTGGCATTACTAGATCGATGTTACCCGTTGTTGGATCTTGCTCAACGGTTACACCCGTACCGGCCATTTGCTGCTCAAGCTGCTTGGCTTGACGCTCCATGTAATAACCAACACCAGCACCCAATGCTGCGCCAATAGCTGCATCACGACCAGTCTCATCACCACCAGTAGCTTTAGAAATAGCTGCACCACCAAGTGCGCCAGCTAAACCACCAAGTGCTGTTTTATTGATACGTTGCTGTCCATCAGCGGTAGTAGTACAACCACTGAGTACTAGTCCAGATGCTACTGCTGCGACCATTAATGTATTACGCATAATATTTCCTCTTAAGTTTAAAAAATCGTGCTTTTTATAAAGATTGTCCATTAATCTTTTTTAAGTACTTATTTACTTTGCATTACCCATTATTATGGCAACTACAATCTATCTATGTGTAATATTTTGTCATACCTATGTATGAGAAGTGCAGGTTATATTTCAACGTTTCTAAGAGCTTATTTTTTATGCCTTGCTATCACTAGTCACGTTTGCAACCATACACTACAACATGTTTCTGATAAAATTATATCGCTGAATTTATCGGCTTTAAATAGTTAACATTATCGCGCTTTCGAAATAATTTGACTATCAAATACTTGGATATTAAAGACTTGTCTATAATAAATTCAGCGGCATATGGCTTATTATTAATCAGATAAACTGAAAAGGATTGAGCATGCGATTGACATCTACCATTCGAAAAATGCATAAACGTTCGCCTAAATTGGGTAAAGCCGTGTCGCTTGCAACAGCCACTGGTGTCATCGCTGCCAATAGCTTCGGTGGTAGTATTCCTTTGTGGTTAATGGGCGTCGGTAAAGTCATCACTGGCGCCTCTATTGCAGACAAAGCCGTCATCAAAATTGCTACTCACTGGATTAGTAGCAATAGTGCCCTAATCGACAACATGTTGCCTCGCAAAGACTGGCGTATCAACCTACCGGACGATATTCATACCAATGGTAAATACCTGTTGGTGAGCAACCACCAATCATGGGTCGATACCAGCATCGTACAGTACATTGGCGAAAAACGTTTGCCACTCACGCGATTTTTTACCAAGTTTGAGCTGATTTACATCCCTATCGTTGGTCAAGCTTTTTACTTCTTAGATTTTCCAATGATGCGCCGACATTCAAAAGAAGCCATCGCTAAAAACCCTTCGCTAAAAGGCAAAGATATCGAAGAAGCCAAACGTGCCTGCGCCCTACTAAAAGACAAACCCTTTACCTTATTAAATTATTTGGAAGGTACTCGTTTTACCAAAGCCAAACAAGCTCAGCAAAAATCGCCTTATACGCACTTATTAAAACCTCGTGCAGGCGGTTTATCATTAGCCATCAGCGCACTAGGTGAAGATATCGATGGCATATTAGACATGACCATCGTATACCCTGATGGTGTGCCAAGCTATGGGGATCTTTGGAAAGGCAATATTAAACGCTTGGGCGTTGACTTGCGGTACATCGATATACCAGATGCCTTGTTCGAAAGTATCAAGCAAGGTGGCTACGAAAATGACGAGGACACAAAAGCTCAGATGTTCGACTGGGTTGAACAAGTGTGGCATCAAAAAGATGAGCGCATTAGCATTATGTTGGCAGACTTTGAGACCAACCCTAAAACGCAAGATGCCTAATAAGGATGCTCAGCCACACTAAGCTAAGCTGAGCTAAACTAGCTGTCCGTCAAATGTTATCCAATACCAAGCACAGTCCATAAAATCGTACTAAGTAACAAATACCGATAACGAGATAAAAAGTTATAGGGCAATAAAGTTACGGGTAAGAATGTCACAATAGTCATATCTTACTCATGATGCTTACTCTTAAAACAGCCATGCATCATAAGTAAATTTTAATCAAAGATGGGTTGTTTTTTAGCCTTATTCATTGATAATGTGACTAATCATGAACTCATAGATTTTCGATGTTTACTATCGTAGTAAATATCGATTTCTGACCCATTCTTTGTGCCATTTATTACTTATAAGGTATGACTGTGCCCACCTCTACTACTAGCTCGCCGTTAGCTACCGAATCTGTTTTGAGTCAACCTCCTTATCCAGTAAGTGATGAGCCACCAAAACCGAACCCTCCAAAGCCGAGTCGCTTTAAGCTCACTTACGATATCGTTATGATTATTGCCATCAGTATTGATCTGCTATTGATCAGTATCGATGCTATTTTGATGAGCAATTTTAGTAGTAATGCTGCAGAATGGCTAACCATCAGTGAAGCGCTCAATTGGTATCAGACAACCCTACATGATCCTCTACGCACTGCTGGAGGGTTTTTTACTATCTTTTTGGTCGTTGAATTACTATTGCGCTGGGCGATTGCCATCAAACAAAAAGTCTATTATCGCTGGTTCTTTTTCCCATTCGTTCATTGGTACGAAGTATTAGGCTGTTTTCCGCAGTTACGTGCTTTGCGACTGCTTCGAGCGGTCGTTATTGGACGACGTCTATATCAGCTTGGCTATCAAGTACTGCCGCAGGCGTGGATCAACCGAATCAAGTTCTACATTGACCTACTGTTAGAAGAGCTCTCCGATCGCGTTATTTTGACAGCGATACAAAACTTTCGACAAGAGCTAACCAGTTCAGACACGCATAAATCATTCATCGAGTCGACGATTGCAAAAAATCGAAACGAGATTGAAGCGGCCGTATTGTCCGTGCTGCGTACAGAGCTTGCACCGAAGCTGCAAGAATTGACTGCCTCATCAGGTGGCGGCAGTATATTGGCGAGTGAAATGGGCAGTGCTATTGAAGAAGGGTTGGCCAACACACCTGAGTTGCGCCGCTATCTACGCATGATACCTATCGCGGGCAGTCTGATTGAATCACAGCTACATCACGTCGGGCACAATATCGGTGAGAACGTCGTAAATGCATTAAACAAGCGACTTTTAGACCCTAAACGCTTGGATATATTAATGATGGAAATTGCTAGCGGTATTGCGCAAATAGATACTAATAATACAGCGCTAGATACTTTGATTTCTAGTATCATTGATGACAGTTTGACTGCGTTTGAAGCGCAAGTAAAAGTGCAGCAGTGGAAGCACCAAGATATGCTAACTCTATAGTTTAGCTACCTAATAGCATGATGTAATAAGAGACATAACCTCGTGAATACAGTGAAAGAATTATTTTTAAGGGTTTGTATATGACAGTTTCAGCTAACGATAACCAGACTGCACCAGCGCTAGCTTTCTATGGCAAGATGCTGACGTTTTCACGCGTACAGTTTAGTACAAGCGATCTAGCAGCTATAGAGGCTCAGCTAACTGAAACGCTCAGCAATAAATCGAGCAATATCCCTATCCTTATTGATAGTGACGTTGAGCAGGATTTATCAGCATTGGTAGAGCTGTTATGGGCATGGGGGCTGCAGCCTATTGGCGTGGTGACAGGTATGCTTGATGCACAAGCACGTGAGCAGCGCTTAGCGATATTCCCAGCAGATGGTAAGCGCATTGAGCGTATATTACCAAGTAAAAAAGCGCCTATCCCTACCCAACCATCAGCAGAGAATAACAACGCCGGAACTGTTAACGCTAACAGCGTCGATGATGCTTCTACTACGAGCGAGCCTGATACTGAAACCACATTATCTAATATGCCCACCGAGACATTAGTAAGTACTCAGCATATTACCAGCTTAATCTATGATCAAATGCTACGTTCAGGACAAAGCCTCAATCACGTTGGTGGCGACCTGATTTTGACCAGTAGTATCAATAGTGGCGCTGAAGCGATTACTGATAATAGCTTACACGTATATGGCCGTGCACAAGGGCGTTTAGTGGCAGGCGCAACAGGGGATAAGGATGCCCGTATATTCTGCCAAGTCTTTAATCCTTCATTGGTGTCAGTAGCAGGGACTTATTGCTTACGAGACAACTTACCTGAGCATGTCATCGACAAGTCAGTGCAAGTAAAATTCGTAGAAGGTGAAGGCTTAGTGTTCACGGTAATGGATGAGGCTTAGAACGCCATTAAAAATAATACACCGTGAAGTGACTTTATAGAAAACTAAGGTGGTTAAGCTGCTCTATCCGATAAGCCAAAAACCATAGTTATAATCCTACCAATACCACGCAGAGAGGCTAATTGAGCGATACATAGGTTGTTTTTCTGCTTTAGTATCGAGCTGCTATAAATTTATGTTTATTTATGCTAGGCTAGCTTCGAAGATAGTGTATATATGTTAGGTAAATAACATGTAAGTTTGCTATTTATATAAAAGATATCCCATTGATTCATAGGAGTGTGCCATTGTGGCGAAGATAGTTGTAATCACTTCAGGTAAAGGCGGTGTGGGTAAAACCACGACAAGTGCTTCTTTTGCCGCTGGTTTGGCGTTACGTGGCTATAAAACGGTTGTTATCGACTTTGATGTAGGTCTACGTAATCTAGACTTAATCATGGGTTGCGAAAACAGAATTGTTTATGACTTCGTAGATGTCATCACTGGAAACGCGCGCTTGTCGCAAGCACTTGTCAAAGACAAACAGCTTGAAAACCTATATATCCTGCCAGCCAGTCAGACACGCGATAAAGACGCACTGACAGACGAAGGGGTATCAGAGGTAATGGCTGAGCTCTCTAAACAGTTTGACTATATCATTTGTGACTCACCTGCTGGTATTGAGCGCGGTGCCCAGCTAGCGATGTATCATGCTGATGAAGCTATTATCGTTACTAACCCTGAGATCTCTTCAGTGCGTGACTCAGATAGAATTATCGGTATTCTACAAAGTCAGACGAAAAAAGTAGAAGAGAACCAAGGGACTGTTCGCGAGCATTTAATTATCACTCGTTATAATCCTGAACGTGCGGCTGCCAATGAGATGATGGATATCGATACCATCTCAAACGATATTCTAAAAGTTCCACTACTTGGTGTTGTTCCTGAGAGCCATTCCGTGCTTGAAGCGTCCAACCATGGCGAACCAGTTATTCATTATACCGACTCTGTTGCTGGTCAATGTTATGAAGACATTGTCGCCCGTTTCTTGGGTGAAGAACGTCCACTACGTCACATTGACGTGAAGAAAAAGAGTCTATTACAGCGCTGGTTTGGGGGATAATGATGACTAAGAAAAAAGGATTTTGGAGTAGCCTATTTGGTACTGACGACAACAGTAACGCAGGTAGCGCAAATTTAGCAACTGAGCGTTTAAAGGTTATCGTTGCTAGCGAAAACAGATTGAACAATCGCTTAACGGTTGATCGTATCGAAAAAATGAAACGTGAAATCTTAGAAGTTGTGAACAAATACGTTAACGGCGTGCAGATTGATGATGTCAACATTAATCATCGTTCTGAAGACAGCTTAGATGTGTTAGAAATGAATATCAATTTGCCTGAGCATAAGAAATAGCATTCTAACAGTACGTATTTTTACAACGAACAAAAAAAGCCCCAAGTTTCAAACTTGGGGCTTTTTTTATGTGCGAATTAGAGATTATTTCATACGAGCAATCAGATTGTCTTTTTTGACAAACTGATGGTATAACGCGGCGGCTATATGTAAGGCTGTAAAACCAATAATCATTGGCCAAATAATCTCAGTATGTAAGTTATTATAAAAACGGGCCAAACTTCTATCTGTGTCGACAAATACGGGAATTTGAAAAATGCCGAAAATATCGACTGGTCGACCGCCATACACTGTCATTAACAAACCAACCAAGGGCATCGCAATCAATATAGCATAAAGCGCAAAATGCGACAGCTGAGATATGAGCATCTGCCATTTTGGCATAGGTAATGCTGGGGGCGCTTTAGTAAAAACGCGGTTGATGACTCGGGCAATCATCCAAAACAACAAACTCACACCGAACGCTTTATGGTATCCAATATACGAATTGCTGTCTAAATTTTCGTGTAACAGTATCATTATCCATGTGACTAACAGCAAAATTGCACTAATCCAATGAAAGATACGGCTACTAACTGACCACTTTGATACATTCGAGTTGGCATTATTCATGAGCGACTCTACTACCTCTGTCAGGAATTGTCTCTAATCAATGTTGTAATCCAGCTAATAGGCTTCAACAGATGAAGTCATTAACGTTACTGGCTTACTATTTATAGAATGGAGAATACCTTAAATACAGGTGAGAATCTAGCCATCCAAATCAATCAAGTGATAGGCAATTTTATCTAAATCTGGCACTAAGTATATCTCGCCCTCAATCATCACTGTTTGGTATAGGTAGGATGAGACGTCATTTTTATCGAAATGCCCTTCTCTATCTTCGCTATTGATAGCACTGAATTGTTCAGGTGTCTCTATATCTTTCACTTCAGAAATTCGTGCTTGTAGCTGACGTAAATCACCTGCTGTCTGCAATGCAAAACGGTGATCGGTCGTATTACCTTCCAATACAATCATCTTTTCTGGAGTCTGATTTTGCAGTAGCAAATGAAATACAGCCAAGTTTTGTTGTTGCCAGTCGTATCTAGAAACCTGTTGTTGGGACTCATCCACGCTCAAGATTAAGCTACTTGGAATGATCCAATCCGGCTGGTTAACTGCCGGAACAATAGTGACGTCAAGCATACCGTTGTTGGTAGTCAACAGACTTACAGCCTCAAACGAATGTTTTAAAATTTGTGTCATACGTCACTCGCAATAAGTTAATGTGGATGGCTAGCCGCCCTTTCACCAATATAATCGGTTAGTTTTTTTGCTAATTCGGTAGGGCTACCAACAAAATTACAATACCCTGAGTCGATAATAGCTTGAGGTTGACTTGGACATGCGCTCAAGCTCGGATCTTGTGCCCATAACTGACTGTTATTATCTTGGATTAAGTCCAAATATTGAGAGCCATCATTACCCATACCTGAAAATATAATATTAATAAGCTCGCTACCATGAACATCACTGGTATTTTTGAGCAGCTGTCCGATTGCAGGCTTATATTCACCTTGCCAATCTTGGTCCAATAGTATCACGCGACCTGTTGAATCGCAGACAACCTGCTTATCAATAGGGACTATCAGACACTCTCCTGCTCGTAACCGCTGTGTAGAAGCGATAACCTTGCAGCGCCAGTCATTATGACGGTTAAGTATGCGAGGCAACGTACCAATCATAGACTGATTGAAATGATGCGCCAATAGAATACAAACTGGCAGTGTGGCTGGTACGTTATCTAAGAACTCTTTGACTGCACTAGGGCCTCCCATAGACGCACCCAAAAATACGACATAATGCCAGTCAGTAGCGGCGCTCTTGTAAGCTGGGGCATCTGCCAATATTGGCAAGTCAAGCAGTTGAGCAAATTTACGCTTTAACTTACGCTGCCATTTCGCATATTCTTGTGATTCATTTAGATACGGAGCCTGACTGAAGCCCACTAGTACCGCTGCTGGTTTGGATGCCACTGTCGCTACTGCCACACTGTCATCATAATCACTGTCTATCAGCCAAATATCAACAGCTGCATTAGAAAGCTCACCTGTTTCCTGCCACTGTGCTCGTGATACACAGCCGACGAGAGTAAAGCCGAAACCACGTACCGTATCTGAAAAAGCCATGCGCTGGCGGTGGTCTTCTGCCACCACCATCACTTTAATATCATTTTTATTTTTTTTTCGCAGCGCTAAAACACGTGCATTATCCTTCATTAGTCAGGCTAACCCCTTCACCTAGTAATTTTTGCATTTTGTTGAGCAGCTCTTTTTCTTGGAACGGTTTGCCCATATAGTCATTTACACCAATCTCTAAGGCACGCTCACGATGCTTTTCGCCAGTACGTGACGTTATCATAATAATTGGAATTTGCTTTAAACGATTATTATGTCTGACTTGAGTGGCGACCTCGAAGCCGTCCATACGAGGCATTTCGATATCGAGCAATATCATGTCTGGTGTCATATCTTGCAATATTTCAATTGCGTCAATGCCGTCTTTAGCCACTGCCACATTGAACCCTTGGCGCTCTAAGAAACGTGAGGTTACTTTACGTACTGTCACGGAATCATCAACGACTAGAATAGTAGGTTTAGACTCTATGCGCCCTCTTTTGGCATCAACAGCTTTCGTAATATTCTTGACCAATTGCGCATTACGCATGAGAGCAATCAGATCTAAAATGAGCATTACCGAACCATCGCCCATGATAGTAGCAGCTGAAACCCCTGGGATATTTGATAATTGCTGGCCTAACGGTTTGACAACAACTTCTATACGCGAACCTGCAATCTGATCTACTTGCAAAGCAATATTCTGTCCAGTACGGTTCTTAATAATGATAAGCGGTAAGCTAGTATTGGTATTTACGACCAACTCATTTAGTTTATTGCCCGATAAAATCTCATTTAGGTAGCGTACTCGATACTCAGTATCTTCGAAATTCAACGTAGCATCATTTGATTGATAGTAATCATAGAGCTTCTCTGGATTTACTCGTACTACTCGTTCAATCTGTACCAATGGAATCGCATAGTAGCGATCTGCAGCACGAACAACCAACGCGTCAGATACAGCTACTGTCAATGGTAGACGCATCGTGAAACTAGAGCCTTTACCCAACTCTGAAACAACGGATACCGCTCCACCTAGCTGGCGAATCTCACTAATAACAACGTCCATACCAACGCCGCGCCCAGAAATCTGAGTTACTTGCTGACTGGTACTTAGTCCCGCATTGAAGATATATTGCATAATATCAAGGTCTGACAGACTATTATCGTCTGCATCAATTAGACCCTGAGAGATGGCTTTACTGCGTACTGCTTCAACATCAATACCTCGCCCATCATCTGTTAATTGAATGACAATTTCGCTACCTTCACGATGGACTTCAAGAGTAATACGTCCGCTACGCTCTTTGCCTGACTTCAGACGGGTTGACGTGGTTTCAATACCGTGATCGACAGCATTGCGTAACATATGCTCAAGCGGTGACGTAATGCGCTCTAGGATAGTTCTATCCATTTCATCATCAGCATTGATAATGGTCAGTTCAACAGACTTATTAAGCTCGTTAGCTGTCTGACGTACAATACGTTCAAGACGTGGCGTCAAGCGCGTAAATGGCACCATACGTGAGTTCATCAATCCATCTTGCAGTTCGGTTTGTGTACGAGACAGCTGTAGCAACAAACTTTCACTGTCGCGGGTCTTTTCTAATAATGTATGGTTAATATCAACCAAATCCGAAGCCGACTCTGTTAAGGATTTAGACAGCTGATTCAAAGAGGAGTATTGATCCATCTCTAGTGGGTCAAAGTCTTCATTATCGATGAGCTCCTCATCTATCTGAGACAAAATCTGTGCCTCTAGCTCAATTTCCATACGACGCAACTGATCTGCCAAGCGTTGTACTGTCGTACCCATCTCTTCGATACTGTTTGTTAAACTACTAATACCCATATCGATACGAGCACGGTTAATCGCTGACTCACCAGATAGATTAATCATGTGCTCAATCAAACCACCTGAGATACGAATCATCTCATTGCTACTAGCGTTCTGATCTTCCTCATGAGTTTCATTAAGCATAGACGGCATCTCACTGATATCTTTTGCAAGATACTGTGAATCTTGATTTTCTTTAGCAATTAAGATTGCTTCGCGCTGTGCTTGTAGAGACTCTTTAGGTATCGTCTTTAGGCTATCAGGATTTCTACCAAACTGCTCCAATGCTTCAATCAGTAACGTAGGCGTCGGTGGATTAACATGTTGTTGAAGAATAAACACGGCATCCGCTAGCCAATCATGGCTTGCAACCAGTAATTCTAATACTTTTTTGGTGGCTGGACGTCTATTACTGACAAAATCTGTATAAACCGACTCCATTTCATGCGCCAAGTCAGCAATACCAGAGGCGGTGACCATTCGTGCGCCACCCTTTATGGTATGCAAGTCACGTTGGAGCGCTTGTAACGCTGTGGTGTTACTCGTGTCTTTTAAGAACAAGTGCAGATACTTATTACGATTGGTAAGCTCTTCTGCCTCTTCTAAAAATACCGCCAATATATCAGGATCAGGTAATCCATTGGCCCACGATTGCTTAATCATGCTATCCAGACTTAGGCTACTCAATACCTCATTATCACTGTCAATAACATTGGCAGCAATACTATGCTCTGTAGGTTCAAAATGATTTTTCGGTACTGGTATGACTAAATCAACTACCTCAGGTAATGTTTTTGCCTTTTCAAGCTGGCGCAACTGCTCAATCAGTTCTGGGGTAAAGAAAGATTTTTTGTGACTGACAATATGCAGCACTTGCAGTGACATCGTGTCCTGCACCATTTGCATGATTTCAAGCCACTGCGCGGTTGGCGCTCTTCGGTTTTCTACAAACGATTCATAGACACTTTCTGCTTCGTGGGTTAAATCACCGATACTACGGATACCAGCCATCCGTGCACCACCTTTAATCGTGTGCAAATGACGCTGTAGAACCTTTAGCGCATTGATATTTGTGATATCAGCACGCCATTTATTGAAGCTTTCGTCTAATGCAGTATCAAGCTCTTGTGCTTCTTCTAAAAATATTTCTAACAGCTCGGCATCAGTGTCAATGGTTTCAAGCTGTAGGTCAGGTGTTGGAACAGATCTGACAATGAAACCAATGTCCTCATTGGTTTCATTTTCTTGATAAATACTCTGTAGCTCATCAATGACTTGCTTATCTAATTTTAATGAGGTACTGCCAGCTAAAGCATCAAACAAGCCAATCAACTGAGCATGACCTGCATGCAATATCGCGTGAATGTTTTTATCTTGAGCTTTATCGATATTATTGCTCAAGTAACGATACGCATTACCTAGCTCATCTAAAATTTTAACGAATTTTGGAAATGCTTGCGCCTTTTCCATGAGAGAAGCTATTTGCGAGATTTGCTGCTCTATATAACTTTGAATATGCTCTATCTCAGTATGATTCAACGCATCATCTAACTCCCACTCAGCATCGAGCAACGTATCAATATCACTGTCTAACAACTCTTCTATCGTCGGTTTCCTATCCGTCATCACGGAAGTATCATTAGCCACGTATTGCTCACCAAGCATGGCTTGCAATGACGCTATATCATGCTGACTCTGCGACCCATCGTCCTCTATTGATGCATCATGCTGCTCTATATTTTGCTTATAGTTATTTAAATAACCCTCTATTAATGTGGCTGACTGGGCCAATGCTGCTAAGTGCTGAGCATTCATACCTATATCTTGTTGTTGCAATGACTCCAAGCTGTGCTCGATGGTCGCGCTGACGTCGCTGATAGCGGCCAAAGCACTAGAACCAGAAGCGCCGCGCAAAGTATGAAATGCGCGTACGATTTCATCTGTAATCTCTATATGATGCTGTTCTGTATTGTCTTTGACAAACTGTTCGATACAATCAAGCAGCTCTTCTGCTTCATCAATAAATATCTTACAAAATGCTTTTTCTTCCTCAGTCTGAGGGGTAAGGACGACTGATGCCTCTGCCATTTTTTCATTGACTGAATGAAAGGTCTGTAAGGTAGAGTCTATGGCTGCATTATTGTTGTCATCGCCTGCCTCATTATTCGTATCAGACACTGACGTTGTTTTTTCCATCTCATCTATAGAACTACTTACTGACTGTGCAAACAAAGCAGCATAGCTAAATTGATTACCTTGCTGTTTGCTATACGCATCAGCACACGCAATCCATACTGGAACTACAGCTGGATAGTTTTGCGTACCCTGTTCAAATACTACAAGCATCTTCGGGTAAGCTGCTAATACATCTGTAATCAACTGACGCATGTCAGCTGAGATAGTGACACTGTTATCTAAAACACGATTAAGCATGTTTTCTATAGACCATGCCAGTTCAGCTGTATAGTTAGCGCCTACCATGCGGCCTGAACCCTTTAAGGTATGGAAACCACGACGGATATCTTTTAAGCCCTCGAGGTCTGTCGATGTCTTCTGCCAACTTTCATACAACGGCATAATTTCTGCCAATACTTCATTGGCCTCTTCTATAAATATCTCTTTGATATCAGGATCTGCATCATTGGCATCAGCTGGTAGTTGATTAGCCTCTTTAATAAAAGGTGCAAGACTCTCTGGAATATCCATTGTAGATAGATATTCATTAATATTAATTTCTTTGTTATTCGAGCCAGTAACTAATTTGGTACTATTGTTATTAGAATCATTATCAGCATTGGTATCAGCATCGTTAATTTCTAGTAGAGATTTTTCTACTTCTGCATCATCTGACATAACCTCTTTAGGTGCAAGTTCATCTAGCGTCAACCCAGTATTGATAGGCTGCTGGCTCATAAGATTACTACTTTGTAAAATAGTAATAGCAGGATCAAAGCTTGGTGGTCGCTGCGCTGAAAAATCTGCCACCAATGCTGGTAGAATTTTTGTGGTATCAACCACTAGATTTACAACATCATCTGTTACTGGCAATGTTTTATCTAATAAACGATTCATTAGATTTTCGATTGACCATGCTATTTCGCTGATACTAAAGGCACCAACCATACGACCTGAGCCTTTTAGAGTGTGGAAACCTCTACGCACTTCGGTCAATGGTGTTAGATCTTGCGAGTCTTGCGCCCAAATAGGCAGAAAGTCTTCAAGATCAGTAATAATTTCCGTCACTTCTTCGATAAAGATATCGTAGACATCTTCATCCGTCTCAAAACTATCAGGCTTCACATGTTCACGAGCCTGCTTTAGTACATCACTTTCAGTATCAGTATTGCTGGATAGGTTCAAGCTGTCTTGTTCAACCACCTTTTCATCGTCTGGATTGATAACTGGGCTGATTTCGCCACTATCATCGTAACGCACAACATTTGTCGCGGCTAGTTTCTGAGTAACTATAGTCTCATTAAGCGTTTCTGGTGATTCGATATAATCGTTAAGAAGTTGTGTTGCTCTGGCCGTATGTTCATTTGCTAAAGTAAGCAACTGCTGATCAAACACTTGCTGTGCAAGATAATCAAGTAATAGCTCAATAGACGTTAAGCTCTCAGCCAACGCTTGCACCAAACTCCAGCTCGGGGTAGTAATATTACGAGTAGTTAACTGTGTAAACAGACTTTTTATATCATCCATTGTATGACGAATTTCTGGCAATTCCATATCGTCAAAGGCATCACCAACACTGGTGAAAACAGCAGATGCTGGTAGTAACCCAATATTTTGATGTTGTATATAATCGTTGAAACTTTGCTTTATATCTTCTACTGCAATTCTCAGCTCACGTAGGCCATCATCGGTAGGAATAGGGTCATGCTTACCTGCTAGTTCTATCTCATTACTGCCTGTCAATTCAGGCAAAGTAGCAAAAGAGATTGCATCGCCAATTTTAAGTGAAATAGTTTGCTCAGTACTATAAATAGCGTTATATAGCTCTTGCAACTTACGTTCAATTTGCCATTGTTCTTGCGCAAAACTTGTTTCTGATACGAGAGACTGCTTTAAATCTGCAAGAATTGATTCCACCTGAGACACATAATATGTCCAGCCTCGGTTTTTGAGCTGTCCTTTGATATGTTGTAAAGGTGCTACCAAGCTATCTGGCTCATCTAGTTTAAATATAAGCGCATCAAGCTGAGTTAATAATTGCGATAAAAAACGAGACGCTGTCGTGGTACTTTGAGATACTTTATCTAAAATAGACTGGGTACGTTTGCTACTGTGCGCTAGATAACTCAATTCGACATAGATTGCGGTGGTCAATCTTACGACGGTATTTGAAGGCACTTTATTTGACTGGGTACAATACTCTATCACTTGATCAAGCTGACCCAATAGTGGTGCATAACGCTCAGGAAGTGGCATCTCATTTTGGGCCAGATCGCTTAGCAGTAACTCGGTTAAATACCATAGTCTTTGTAAATCACTATCCCGTGTAGTCTGCCTAAGATACTGGCTAGCTTTTTCTAAAGTATTAAGGGCTGACGACTGATTTGTATTAGTAATTAGCAATGCTTGTACTTGCTGACGCCATACGAGTAGCAACTGCTGACACTGTTCACTTGTCAAACTAGCGGTAGCTTGTTCTGTCGGTACGGCCGCATGAATACTATTGATGATATTTTCGTTATTCGCATGCTCATTTGCGTATTCATGCTGAATATCACTAACGTTTACAAGAATGTCAGTCTCTATATCTCGTTGGGACAAGGCTTGGGTCAGCTCATCAATCGCCCTGCTTATTAGACCTATATGATAGGTTCCTGTACGCGCATACTGATTGATTTCTCGTTGCAACAATCGATGTGAAAACTGACCTGTACGACGCTCTTTGATAGAAAAGTCATCACAACTTTGTAATCCTGCGAGTTGGCTCAACTTACTAGCAACACCCGCTAGTAAAGGAAGTTTAAGCATGATGAGCGCGCCGCTAATCTGATGATAACTTGATATCAGTTGCTCATGATTAATGCCAGATTCACCTAGTTGCCAACCGTCAGATACCTGTGCTAATTGCTGATTGAATAATGGTAGCAACCACTGAAACGTCACTATGTCATTGGGCTGGTTTTTCATAGGTTTATCCTAACTCGTCTATACACTAATTTAGGCACTAATTTTTTGCCACACATTAACCTGTGGGTGCGCAATGCGGCGCATATTTGAAGGACGCCAGAATAACGCCTCACCTGGAGCCAATACAATATATCCCTCTAACGCACACTGCTCTGATAACCGTGTCAAAACATCACGCTGATCAAATTTCCGAAAATATAACAACATGTTTTGGCAAATAATCACATGTTGAAGGTGCGTCGTGGGTGGTTTTTGTTCAATAATATTGTGTACAGCAAAGTTGACGTGTGGCTGCAATACAGGTGATACCTGCCAACTCTCCTGCATACTACTAGTCGCTTCTAATAAGTCAGGTTTCAATCTGTTCAATTCCCCTTTAGATGAGAGCGGCTGAACAAATGGCTGACACGGTTGCGGGATTAAAGATTGCTGCCTGCTATCGTATTGCCCCATCTGTGCGCTTTTAATAGCCTCTTCGCTGATATCTGTCCCTAATATGGCATAGTCTTGACATCGCTGTGCGGCTAAGCTCATGGCCAATGACCAAGCTTCTTGTCCACTTGCGCAGCCAACACTCCAAATACGAAACAAGCTATCAACGTTGTCTGCTTTATAATGCTGCAATGCATACTCTGTGACAAAGTCTATAGAGGGTTTATGTCGAAAGAAGCGACTCTCGTGAATGAGTACTTTATCTAGCAACTGCTGACGCAACTCATTATTTCCCGATAATTGATACCATAACTGTTGAACGCTCAATCCGTTCGACATTGCTGTAAAGTCAATTGCATTGGCCAGCCACTGTAGCTGTATATCTGGCAGTACAAATCCAGTCTCTTGCTCTATGTACTTCTGCCATCGCGGTACATCCAAACTGTCGACTTTCATTAATGTATTACCCAATGTCAGTTCAACTGTATTAAGCAGATGATTTGGTTTATCAACATTATCTAAGCTAGACAAATCATCTACTGTAATTACGGCTTCTTTTTATCACTTTTACAGCAGCAAATTTGCTCAATTTTCAGAAAAGTCAAATGCTATCAATCTCACTATAAAAGAATAGCTACTTATTAAACGCTTTCTCTCAATGCACTGTCAGTATCCGACACTTCATAATCTACTAACTCGTCATCGTTAGTTACCTTAAAGCCTGTTACTGATTCCTGTAGTGCTGCTGCCATTTCACTTAGCTCGCCAATAGAACGGGCTGTTGCCATCGTTCCAGACGAAGTTTGCGAAGTAATATCTTGAATGATGTTCATGGTGTGCGAAATATGACCAGCAGACTCAGCCTGCTGTAATGCAGCGTTTGAGATGTTTTGAATCAAGTCAGCCAACGTATTAGAAACGCTCTGTACCTCTTCTAGTGCTTCACCCGCATCTTTTGCCAAGCGTGCACCGCGCACAACTTCTGAAGTTGTTGATTCCATCGACATAACCGCTTCGTTAGTATCCGCCTGAATGGTTTTTACCAATGTTTCGATCTGCTTAGTAGCATTCGCTGAACGCTCAGCCAGACGCTGAACTTCGTCAGCAACAACCGCGAAGCCTCGTCCTGCCTCCCCTGCCATCGATGCCTGAATAGCGGCGTTCAATGCCAATACGTTGGTCTGATCAGCAATATCATTAATTAGTCCAACGATATCACCAATCTCCTGCGAAGACTCACCAAGGCGTTTGATACGTTTTGATGTTTCTTGAATCTGGTCACGAATAACGTTCATACCTTCAATAGAGCGCTGTACAACTTCTGCTCCATTATGAGAGATAGCAACTGAACGCTGGGCAACTGTTGCAGACTCTGCAGCGTTGTTTGAAACTTGGTCGATCGACACCGTCATCTCATTAATAGCGGCTGATACGCCAGCAATTTCTTGTGCTTGGTGTTCAGAAGCTTCAGCCAGTTCAACAGCGTTCATCTGTGTTTGATCTGAAGACTGTGAGACTCGGTCAGCAGTGCTGTTAATAACCAGTACCAACTGTCGTAATTGGTCAATCGCAAAGTTGACTGAATCAGCAATCGCCCCTGTAAAATCTTCTGATACAGTCGCATTAACGGTCAAATCACCTTCTGCCAAATCACCCAACTCATCAAGTAGACGTAAAATAGCGATCTGGTTACGTTCGTTCTCTTCTTGAATTTGGCGAGCTCGCTCAGACTCAGCCTCTGCTTCTTGGCGACGACGCAAGGTTTCTTTCTCAATAAGCGATCGCTCTGACCCACCACGTTGTTTCAGTAGTTGGTATAAAGCAAACAAAATTCCTAATGCGCCGATTGCAAACACAGCCGCTGGTAAGATAACGGATTGATTAAAACTATCAAAATATTGACTTACCGATGATAGCGAATTAACTAGCCAAATCAGACAAGCCAAACATAATAGGATAAAAAATCCTAACAACAATTTCCAAGTACTATCAGCGTTTTTGCCATCTGTTGATGTTTTGGCCATACCAGCTACAGGTTTTCTTATAACATCACTCATCTTGCGTCTTCCTTTCAAACAATCATCAAAGTCTAATTGTGGCTGACTTTGACAATCGTATTGTTATCTAAACAATGATTAGCAAAGCCTATATAAATGCTGACATCGAACCCTAGTATGTCAGTTGCTATTCTTCTATCGTTACTTGGTAAAAACGTATTTTATCGTTAATAGCTATATCGCAGCATCTGAATACTGAGGATCCTGTGCGAGCAAGCTTGGCATAAATACATACCAGTCTTGGTCGTTTTTGAAAAACTTGCCATGGTTATAAGGCGCAAATGGCGACTCTGGATCTATGGCTTCCGGACGATACTGTTCTTGTGTGAACTGTTCGATACCAAGTACTTGATCAACCAGCAGTCCTGAAAAGTTATTGTCATAATCAATGACGATAACTTTTCGTTGACTCATTTGTGTCAAGCGACTAGGTACTTGCAAAAAATGCGACAAATCCGTTAAAGGTAATAGTCGCCCACGAATGTTGGCAATTCCTAGCATCCATGGCTTTACTAGAGGTAGGCTAGTATATTCTGGCATGGATAATACCTCTGATACCTGACCCATAGGGGCAACTAAGCGCTGCCCACCAATTTCAAATACCACACCTTGCCAATCAAACTCTTGACCACCGCGGCGACCGCTTTTGCGCGCACGTGCCAAATCTGCTAAACGCAGAAGCTCGATAAATCCTCTAGAAGCCACAAGTTACTCCATCACTTTGCGAATCATATTGACCAATCCATTTTCATCAACTGGTTTGTTCATATATTCTTTGGCGCCTTGACGCTTGCCCCACACTCTATCTGTTTCTTGATTTTTAGTACTAATCATGATGACAGGGATATGAGCTGTGGTCTTACCACGAGTAATCTTGCGCGTGGCTTGAAAACCATTCATTTCAGGCATGACCACATCCATTAAAATTACATCTGGTAAATGTTCAGCCGCCATTTGACAGCCTTGCTCACCATTGGTCGCTTCCAACACTTGGAAATTATTTCTAGCAAGCATATCGCGAAATTTCGCCATTTCTGATGGCGAGTCGTCAATGACTAAAACGGTAGTCATAGAAAGTTCCTTTAAGTTCTAAAATATCTGTGAAGATACATTGATATATGGTTCAGATAAAATGATTAAACTGCTACTCATAAATTTACTGGTAGTAACTTTTTAATCATGATTACTCAGTATTGAATAATCTGGAGCGATAATATCAATCACTACCTTTAAGTCTATATTTATTCGATTAACGGTACTGATTAATGGCATCAAAAAGCTCATCTTTACTAAATGGCTTAGTCAGATACTCATCAGAACCCACAATACGACCACGTGCCTTATCAAATAGACCATCTTTAGATGACAACATGATCACAGGTTTATTGGCATAATCAGGGTTGTTTTTTATCAGCGCACAAGTCTGATATCCATCTAGACGTGGCATCATAATGTCGACAAAAATAATATCTGGATTGTTATCTACAATCTTTGCTAACGCATCGAAACCATCGATAGCGGTCACTACTTCACAGCCCGCTTTTTGTAATAAAGTTTCTGCAGTACGGCGAATGGTTTTTGAGTCATCAATTACCATTACTTTTAAACCTTCAAAATTATTTTCCATTCTCATTGTCCTATAAACGACTATTTTTTCTTAACGCTATCTAGCAATACAAAGTTTGCTTGGCTATTTTAAACTTCTATATCATCTATTGTTAGATTGATATAGATACCTACGTTTGCATTGTCTGCGTTGGAATTTGTTATAAAAGTGAACTTTCTATAATTGATATCTACTGACTAATCGCGGTATCAATATAGCGTACTATACGCACTTTATTATTATTAATCTTATGAAATCTATCGTTATCCGAGTACCTTGAATAAGTTAACTTATCCTGTGAATATCTAATAAAAAGTCAAATATAATCATTATTCCAACCAATATTAAATCCATTTTCTAGCATATAAATAGATTTGTATCTAAATAGGAGGGAGCGTTATTATATTTTTATATTGTATATAAATACCAATGATATTACTGGATAATTTTCATTTGTAATAAAAATGTATCAATGTATTTTATAGTGTTTGTTTTAGCACAGTTATTATTGCTTTTCCAGTGATTAACAGCATTATATTCGAACTCATCAGTATTACAGATAGCTATTCTTATTTATTAAATATGTGGATTTAGCCTTTCCTCATACCTAAATAAACAGTTTCCTTTGGTTTAGTAAATGTTTTACAGTCGTTCCACCACGTTACAATTCACTATATAATAATATGACGATTACAATGGTGACTGTTATGACAGCTTCTGGATATTTAAGAAAAAGCCTTTATTTACTTAGTTTGCTATTTATCGCTGCTTGTCAGCCGTCACCTGTAAATGAATCCGCAGTTACTGATACTGAAGAGCAAACCGCTGACACGCCACTTATTATCACAAGTGACAGTGTCACAATGACGCCAGAACATATCTTGAGTATTAAGCCTTCAAGGTATCAACCAAGTATTGGATTGCAAGGTAATATTGAACCTATCAATCAGACCACGTTTGTTGCGGTACATCCAATCCGTGTAGAAAAGACACTGGTTAGTGAAGGTCAATGGGTAGAAAAAGGCACACCGCTACTTGTATTTAGGCGTGTAGGTACTGTAAGCAAAGCTGAAGATCTAAAAAATCCTGCTAAAGATAGTTTAGAATCAGACAATGCTAACAACGCCAATTCAGAAAATATGCAGAAACCTGATGCTGATTCTAGGCCTAAATCTGCACAATCTACACGAGACGCGGATATCGCTGTTGTAAGAAAGACTGACACTGATAAAACACTAGAAGCAAATTCTGCGGTAGATACTGATGGCAAAAATCCTATCACTCAGGATGCAGACGTTGATACTGCGAAACAAAACGCACAGTATAATTTGATTACCATTCATGCCAGCTTTTCAGGACGGGTAGAAAGCTTATCTGCTAATGCAGGACAACATCTAGCGGCACGCGAACCTCTACTACAGATCAGTGACGAGACCAAGCTGCACTTTATGGCTACCCTGCCCATACAAGCCAAACCGCAGCTTTCAGTTGGACAGACAGTCAATTTTACCGCTGAAGGTATTTCAGACAAGTTTACAGGGCAGATCAGTAAACTGGTATCAACCAGTCAGCCCAAAAAGCTTTTGGTCTATGTTAATGTTATCGACAACGACGTTAATCGTGATAAGTTATTGCCAAATATGAAAGTTTCAGGTCGCGTTAATTATGGTCAAATAGATGTAGGTACTATCGTTCCTGAGCGCGCGCTACATGATGTTGACCTGACAGAGCTGCAAACTCCTCCCTATATGCCGCTACAACCACTAACTGCAAATGTTTGGATAATTGGACAAGATCAGCGTTTAACGCGCCAACCTATTGAGGTAGTTGAATACAATCCTACGACGCAGCAGTATTTGATAGCAGGTGTGAGCAATGATAGTTTGATTTGTTTGGCTGACTTACCTATTGATTCTAAAGGTAAAAAAGTTATTGTGTCATAATAGCTTATGCTGACAGTTACATTACGTAGAAACATTAACAAAGCTTCTCTTGTTTTGTAACAGCATAATTAGGCAATATGGCCCTACTATATATAGCATTATCCGAGTATTAAAATATGACTCGCATTTAATCAGACACTATTCTATATATTTGAAAACGTAGAGGTTTAATAGTTTAGCTATTTATTATTACCGAAAACTTATCATTATTGAAAACGTTATATTTTTTATAAATCACAATAACAATTAGAGGAAACCTCATGAGTAAGCAGATTTTATTGATTGAAGACGATCCGGATTTGGCTGAGCTAATCAGCGATTACTTGACCATGAACTATTATGATGTGCATCATGCTGGACTTGGTCAAGAAGGTCTCGACTTGCTGGACACCAAAGAGCGCGATATTGACTTGGTTGTATTGGACCTTATGTTGCCTGATATGGACGGTATGCAAGTGTGTCAAAAGATTCGTGGCAATAAAAACAACATGACCAATAAAGTGCCTATTATCATGTTGACGGCAAAAGGCGATACAACCGATCGCGTGTTGGGGCTAGAAATGGGTGCTGACGATTATATCGCCAAGCCTTTTGAGCCACGTGAGCTTTTAGCTCGCATCCGTGCGGTTATTCGTCGTCATGAGCAACCAAATCAAGCCGATAGCCAATCAGATAGCCTCACTTTTGGTCGTTTGAGCGTATTCCCTGATAGCCATGAAGTCACGATCGATGACCAACCAGTACGTCTGACTACGCATCAGTTTCAGTTGTTACATTACTTTGCCACGCATTCTGGCAAGGTATTAAATCGTGAGCAACTCTGGCAAGCGATGCCAAATGATGACAGCTCAGACAATATCGACCGTGCGATTGATGTACATATTTCGCGTCTACGTGCTTTGATCGAAGACAATCCACGCCAGCCAAAACGTATTATTACTGTACGCGGCGTTGGCTATCAATTTGCCACTGATCAGGTTTAGTTGTAATGGCTGCCTAGTTAGCTGACTCATGGTGTAAACTCTATACCATGAGTCGGTACAAGCGTTTAATAATAGAGATCGTTTAATGCAGCAATTGGGTTTTCGTTCCGTATTTGCCAAACTATTTGCCAGCGTTATGCTGGCACTTACTTTATTTGCTGTGGCAATGGTGTTGTTGACCCAACTGGTTCATGATAAAGACGCTGGTATTCGTTCAGAGATACTAGCCACACAAATTTTGGGACAAATCGATCCATTTTTGCATGAATTAAATATTTCTATCAGCAAAGACAATCGTTTGCAGTCACGCTTTATGCTGGCTGTCGTTAAAAAAAGTTTTGATATTTTTGATGAGTCACTGCAGGCAAAAATGGGATTGTATGACGGCGAAGGTAGGCTGCTCATGCAAACTGACAACAGTGACCTACCTCTAGAACTTCCCCCTACTCCTTCTTTGTTCTCACGCATTTTTCCATCACTTGCAGACACATCACCTACCAAACAAGCTCAAGTGTATAGCAGTACAGGTTATACCTTACTGTACGAATCACGTCTAGCGCCTAAAAAACCTGTCCTATCTTCGGCCTTGAATTTGTTCACTGGTACGCTACTGCTGCTACTTATCATGGCAGGTGTACTATGGTTGATTGCACGAACGATGACATGGCGTATTGACCAGTTGAGCCAGCAAATGACTCAACTGGGTGATGGTGATTTTACTGTCCGAGTGAATGCGCGTGGTAATGATGAAATTGCTGCATTAGCCCGGGGGTTCAATCAGGCAGCACAAAAAATTGAGCATCTCATTGATGCCAATAACTTACTGCTAGCACACGCCTCTCACGAGCTACGTACACCGATTACACGTATCCGTCTACAAATTGAAATGATGGATATGTTAGCTGGTGCATTACCAACTGATACCAAAGCGAAGTTCGATAAGCGCGCGCAAGCGATCAATAGAGACTTATCAGGTCTTAATGATTTAGTAGAAAGCATATTACTGGTTAGCCGTTTGGATGCAGGTCATGCTCTACAGCAAGTTGAAAACCTAGATTTATACGATTTGGTAAATCAAGAGCGCCAACATTATCCTGAAGCCACGTTAATTGGTGAGCACATCGTAATAGATGGTCAATCATCAATGTTGACTCATTTGATTCGTAACTTACTTACCAATGCTATGCTACATGGCAAGCCACCTGTTACGGTATTGTTATACGGAGTTCAAAGCATAGAAGAAGCAGGGACTGTGCCTGACTATCTACTACACACAGTTCTATGTAGCAGTTTTGTCGATTACAACAGTTTAGACTTTGATGATTATGAAGAAAACGCTGATGCCACAGTAATTGAACACCAAACCGCTAAACATGATGCTGGCAGTGTGGTCGATAAAAATAAATCAGACACAACTGACTCAATAGCGGAGCTACCAACGCCAACTATCTACAAAAATGGCGAAGACATAGCTGCCAGTAATGAGAATAACAAGAACAATGCTGAAGTTAATACTGATAACGACCTTTTAGGTGAAAGCTCAATAGACAGTGCTAGCAAACGCCAACCTGCTACTAGCGAATCGTCACTACTGGCTGACTATTATAGATTTACCAATGAGTTGACTGATAAAATTAAGAAAACTATTTGGAAGGCTGTTCCTGACTCTACTGAATTAGTTGAAAATAATAATGCCATTAAGGTGGCTAAAACAGACGCTGATAGCCATAAAGAAAACGAGATTGTCCGCACTCTTACAAACGATAATACTCAAAAATCAGATAAGTTGAACTCTGATACAGCTAGTATCGAAAATAATGGCTCAGCCAGTAAAAAAGATAATACTAAATCCAATAATTCAAGCAGTTCAAACAATGACAACTCAGGAACAGTGCGTAAAGAAGGCTTGTTTGCTAAGCATATGAAAAAAGCCAAAACTGAGCCTGAACGTCCTCTGCCAAAATATGCCGTGCTAGCGGTAATCGATGAAGGTACCGGCATTCCTGAAGGTAAACGAGAAGAAGTCTTTAGCCCATTCGTACGTCTACAACAAAAAAACAAAGGCTCTGGTTTAGGGTTATCTTTGGTCTCACAAATCGTTACTGCTCATCAAGGTCGTATTATTACTGATACGCTAAATGGACATACTAGATTTTTAGTGACTATCCCAATTCATCATGATCCTCATTACAATTATCATGAGTAATAAACCCCCATCACTATATAGGTTATATAGCTAACTAACACGCTATCGCCTTCATACTTGCCATTTTAACTACTTATTCTTAATAGCTATTAATCATAAGCCGGACACGTATGTGCATATCCAAAGTGTCTGATAATATGCTATATTACCGCCCCTTATTATACGGTTATTGACTGTTGTCGTTCTGACAAGCTTCTTACATATTGAAAGAGGCCTGATGACGTGTTTCTAACCATTAAAAAATTTATTAAATTTTGAGCCCTCCATGAATGACATGATTGTCTTAAACGATGTGACCAAAAGTTTTTTAAGTGACCGATCAATCAAAGACAAAGACGGCAAACCACATTGGTTTACCGCTGTTGAGCCGACATCTCTGACTATCAAACAAGGCGAAATCTTTGGTTTAATGGGTTATTCAGGCGCAGGTAAATCTACCTTATTGCGCCTAATCAATATGCTTGAACGTCCAGATTCCGGTCAAGTCGTGATAGACGGTACTGACCTAACCACGCTGTCTGCCAGTGAGCTACGCATTGCCCGTCATAATATCGGTATGATTTTTCAGCAGTTTAATCTGATGTCTAATCAAACGGTTTTTGACAACGTGGCATTTAACTTAAAAATCTCCGGTTATCCAAGTCGCGACATTCATAAGCGCGTCATGGATTGTCTTGCGATTGTCGATCTGACCGATCGTGCTGGTCATTATCCTGCGCAGTTATCAGGCGGACAAAAACAGCGTGTGGGTATTGCCCGTGCGATTGCCCCTAGTCCAAAAGTACTGCTAGCAGATGAGCCAACCAGTGCACTTGACCCTGCAACGACCCGTAGTTTGCTGACTTGTCTGCGCGATATCAATGAGCAACTTGGCGTGACTATTGTCATCGTGACCCATGAGATGAGTGTTATTCGTAGACTTTGTGATCGTGCAGCGTTATTGCATCAAGGACAACTGTTAGAAGTTGCAGATGTGCGAGATGGTCTGATTCAAGCAACCACCCCGATTGGCAAAGGCCTAGTCGTCGAGGACTAATGAGGCAGGAGAAATAGATATGTTAACTGGTACTGAATTATCCGCCTCTATAGACAAGCTACTTGTGTTACGCAAAGAGATCGTGAGCGCGTTTATTGATACGTTTGTGATGCTCGGTATTTCAACCACAGTCGCAATCGTCATCGGTGGACTTTTTGGCGTATTCTTGTTTTTGTCTAGCGATCGACAGTTTTTGCAAAACAAGACGTTATACGCTGTACTTGGCGGTATTACCAATTTTATGCGTGCCTTCCCTTTCGTGATTTTGATGATTGCGATGAGTCCGTTTACCAAGGCCATCGTTGGCACGGGTATCGGCCCAATTGCTGCATCATTGGTACTTGCTATCGCTGGTTCGTTTTATTTTGCGCGTTTGGTCGAGCAAAATTTGCGTGAAGTACCGCGCGGTATTATTGAAGCAACTGAATCGATGGGTGCACGACCTTTTACTATCATTAAAGTACTACTTAATGAAGCGCGCTCAGGTTTGGTATTGTCAGTCACTATTCTTTGTATCAGCTTGCTCTCTTATTCAGCAGCTGCTGGTATGATCGGTGGTGGTGGTTTGGGCGATTTGGCCATTCGTTATGGTTATTATCGCTATCAAACTGAGGTCATGATTTTTATCGTACTTGTACTATCTATTATGGTCATCTCGATTCAAGCCTCTGGTAACTGGCTCGCCACTCGTTTAGACAAACGTTAAACCGCTTTAGAGAATACTTGACTTTACGAGCGACTAGGTTTATTTTTGGCAACACTCAACCCTTATCTCAGCTCGTACAACAAAAGCAGCATTACTATTTATAATGTTGCTTTTTTAATGTTCAGACGATAAACGTTTTACTCAACTCCATTCATTATTAAGGACATATTATGAAATTAACAGATATTAGCCGTCAGTTAGCCACCGCATTTGCCGCTGTTGGTGTATCAGGTTTAGTCTTAGTTGGTTGCAGCAATTCATCAGCGCCAGAAGCGACTAAAGAGCCAGTAACCGAAGGTGCCACTGCAGAAACTGCTGCTAGCGATATCGATCCTGACCATACCAAAATCATTATCGGCACGACTGAGGGTGATTTTGCTGATATGGTACGTAACCAAGTAAAAGGCACGCTTGAAGCTCAAGGTTATGAAGTTGAGTTGATTGCTTTTACTGACTATGTCCGTCCTAACCTTGCGTTGGCTGAAGGCGATTTGGATATCAACATCTTCCAGCATAAGCCTTATCTTGATACTTTCAAAAAAGAAAACAACCTTGATTTGGTTGAAGTATTCCAAGTACCAACCGCACCGCTTGGCATCTACTCAGGTAAGAAGACTAGCCTTGACGCTGCATTTGAAGGTATGAGTGTCTCTGCACCAAACGATCCAAGCAACTTTGCTCGTGCTTTGGTCATGATGGATGATCTTGGCTGGATTAAGTTAAAAGATGATATCGATCCATTGACCGCATCAAAAGCGGATATCGCTGATAATAGCAAATACGATATCGAAATCGTTGAACTAGAAGCTGCTCAATTACCGCGCGCGCGTGATGAAGTTGACTTCGCAGTTATCAACGGTAACTACGCTACCGATTCTGGTATCGAATTGACCGAAGCATTATTCCAAGAGCCAAGCTTTGCTTATGTAAACTGGTCAGCAATCAAATCTGCTGATACTGGTAAAAAATGGGTTGAAGATGTGACCAACGCCTATAACTCAGAAGCATTCAAAAAGTACGCTCATGAAACGTTCCCTGGCTACAAGTACCCAAAAATCTGGGGTACTGACCACAGCGCACATATGGATACTGCTGCTAAAACTGAAAGCGCTGACGCTCCAGAAACTGCAGAAGCCGCTGCTCAGTAAGACCTTAAGTCAAAAACATCTAGTTTTTTAGGTGTTATGATTAATAGAAACGCCCATTACTTAGAGTGATGGGCGTTTTTTTGTCTTTTATTCTAGGAATGCTGTCTTCCAGTACCATTATCAAAAGACTAACTGAGTATTAAATAACTACTAAAAATCACGTTACAGCCTGTTTGCCCTTTGTAGGAAACCGTCACTCACGCTTCCACTTGTCTTTGGTTTTTCTTATAGTGGACATGCTCAATAGTAATTTACTCGTTAGACAATACTATTGATGACATTCAAAACTAATGAAAATTATAAGATACACATGACAAGGATAATAATATGAGCGCTAAAAACTATAATATTCGCACCGCTGGACAAGCAAATATCCCAATCCTAGGGCTAGGTACTTGGCAGTCAACTGGGCAAAATTGCGTGGATGTGGTCAAAAAAGCGTTAGAAATGGGGTATGAGCATATCGATACTGCTCAAGCTTATGGCAATGAAAAAGAAGTTGGCGAAGGTATCAGACAATCAGGCGTGGCTCGTGATAAGTTCTTTTTGACTACCAAGATTTTTCCAGATGATATGAAGTTTGAACCAGAAAAATTAGTCGCAGCAGCCAAACGTTCTTTGGAAGACTTGGGTACAGATTATGTCGATCTGTTGCTATTGCATTGGCCTGATGACCGCGTGCCATTATCTGAGACCATTCCTGCGCTGTGTGAACTCCAAAAGCAGGGTTTGACACGTCATATTGGTGTTTCAAACTTCAATATTGCTAATATCATTGAGGCCAAGAAATATGCTGATGTGCCTATCGTCGTCAACCAAGTAGAGTTTCATCCGTTCATTAAACAAAACACATTGCAGACCTTCTTGAATAATCATCATATTCTACTAGAAGCCTACTCACCATTAGCGCGTGGTGATGTATTTGATAACGACATAATTAAAGAAATTGCGGATAAGCATAACGTAACACCAGCACAAATCTCACTAGCTTGGATCTTATCAGACAAGCATCGTGTGGCTATTCCAAAAACGTCTAACCCTGATCACTTGCAAGGCAATCTAGACGCCATCAAGGTTGAGTTAAGTGCAGACGAATTAGAAAAAATCGGTAACCTAGCCAGTTCTGACGGTCGTAAAATTGAACATCCTGACTATAGCCCAGTATGGGATGACTAATCGACTTAATAAGTACGATTAATTGGTTAGCTAAACACAGCCCAATAAAAAGCCACCGATAATTCGGTGGCTTTTTTATATAGTATGAAAGCTTATAATCATTACTGCTGTAGCGTTTCGGTCTCATGAATCTTTTCAGCAGGATTATACTGTTCAGAAGAAGGTATCGCTCCACTGCGGTTGTTTTCTTTCATAGATTTGGCAACTTCTGGTGGCATATAATTTTCGTCATGTTTAGCCAACACTTCCCCAGCGACGAAAGTATCGCCCTGCATTTTACCCGTGGCCACGACGCCCGAGTTTTCAGCAAATAAGTCTGGCAGGATACCTTGGTAAGTCACTGGCACTGTTGATTGAAAGTCAGTAATCGCAAACTCAACATTTAATGGATTGTCTGCTGCACGCTGCACACTACCGGCAACTACCATACCACCAGCACGAATACGTTTGTCTTGAGGCGCTTCACCTTGGGCAATCGCAGTTGCATCAAAGTAGTAGTCAGTTTGCTGCCCGATGGCATAGATAACCAACATAACTGCTACTGCCGCACCTGCCAGCGTAAACATAACCCACGTCAGTTTTTTCCGACGAACTGCATTCATACCACTACCCCATTAATGAGTCACTGTTTTATAAACCATAATCCATCTGTAAAACAGAAAATTTTGAAGAAACCACCATTAGAAAAACGTTTTAAAAATGTCTTTCTAATCGTACTCTTCCAATCGCTATATGGTAGCATTTTTCGGCCGAATCAATAAGCCTCATCACTACCTGCAAGGTCATATTTTTGTCAGTGTAAGGATACGGTTTCTTACGCTAAAACCATGATATTGAGATGATTTCTATTCAGCTTGTTTGGTTACAGGCGTTGAGGTTTTGGTCGTTCGTTGTGCTTGACGCGCTTGCTGAATAGTCAGCTGTTTGATAAGTGACTGTCGCTGTCTGCGGCTATAGATAATAAACGCCAACATCACGCCAATCGTTATCGCCCAACACGACCACACAAAAACCCCATGCTTACCCATGGCGAAAAACTCAGATACGCTATAAAAGTAAGGCTGCATAGTATTTTCCTAGCCGTTATTTGTGTTGACCACGAATGTATTCTTTGACCCATGCTTTGCCTTGATCACGGTATAGAATCAGAGTGTTGGTACGATAAATCGCTAATGTTGCAACCAGTAAATAGCTGCCGATAATCATCAGTAGCAAAGGCATCCACATATCTGCCGACATCTTCGGTGCAGCGGTCAAACTAAAGGTCGCACCTTGGTGCAAGGTATTCCACCACTCTACTGAGTACTTGATAATAGGCAGGTTTACTGCGCCCACGATAGATAAAATGGCAGCCGCTTTACCACGATTGGCCGTATGCTCAAAAGCGGCAAACAGAGCCATCACGCCCGCGTATAGAAAAGCCAATATCAGCATTGACGTAAGGCGTGCATCCCACACCCAGTAAGTACCCCATGTTGGCTTTGCCCAGATAGAGCCTGTAAGCAAACTGATGACACAAAGCAAAAACCCCATTGGGGCAAGTGCCTGCGCGACCAAACTGGCTGTCTTAATCTTCCATACCAAATAAATCACTCCCAAAACTGCAAGGGAAAAATAAATCGAAATGGCAAGACTGGCTGCTGGCACATGGATAAAGATAATACGATAGCTATTGCCCTGAAGATAATCAGGCGGCGCAAATGCAAGGCCCCATACGCTACCAATGAGCAAACAGAGACTGGCCAATATCGCTAACCACTTGACCCAAGGACTAAAGATACGAAAAAACTGCTTGGTACCCACAGTGGTCAAGAAACCCTGCCAAATGCGCTGCCACAAGCTAGGGGATGAGACGTTGTTCAGGTTGGGCATGGGAAGAAACCTATTACACAGCTTACTGGCGATAAATGAGAAGGTCTATCAAAGCACCACTATCAACTCACCTGCTGGCGTTAAACACTGGATAGAATCTACAAAGAGCTGTTTACGTATTCAATTGACTATTATAGCAAAATTGCCAGTTTTCACCACGATGTTAATACATGTGCTGCAGATAACTAAATTTCGATGGGCAGGTTTCGATCGCGCATTTAGACAACTGGGCTTAAATAATCAAATTTCGACAACTGGACTTTAAGATTGCAACAAGCAAATCGTTTAATTGAGCCATGACATTTTTAAAGTTGTAGCAATCACCCATGGCATGACCAAGACAGAAACAATACTTCCTGCTAGTAATAAAGCCAAAATAGGCAAACCGTTCAGCCCAGAAGCAAACAAATCAACCGCACCCGTAGCGAAAATTAATACTGGCAACTGCATCGGTAAAGCAATCAAAGGCACCAATACTGCGCCATTCTTTAACGATAGCGTTAAACTACTGGCCACTGCGGATAGCATCAAAAGCATCGGGCTACCTGTCACGATAGAAGCCATCAATATCCACGCTTCAAACCAACTAAGCTGAAATAACGGTACGGCAAGCAAACTTAGCACTGCCACAATACCACTGCTGAAAACCCAATGAATGACCAGTCGAATCAGCACCCATAGCGGTAGTGACGCTTTGGCCACGACCAATTGTGCCAATGTACCATTATCAAGCGCAGGCTTGAACAATCCATCAACGCCCATTACCAGTGACAACAATGCAGCAATCCACACTGCTGATACGCCCAGACGCTGCAATAGCGCAGGCTCACTACCGACTGCCAGCGGAAACAAAGTAATAATCACTAAGAACAATACCAACGGATACAACCATTGTACCGCTCCTTGCTGCTTGACTTGCCATTCACGGCGCCATAGCTGTAGGAAGCCAATACTGCGAGGCACTGCGACAATAGCATTTGGACTTTTATTCATGGCTGCTACTGATCCTACTTGTATTGGACTGTCTGTCATTATTTGTCCTTGCACATATACTGATGGTACTGATAGCAATCAAACTTATACCATGTAATCTGACAAATCGAGCACTTGATTGGCGACACCGACTGCCTGATGGCTGGTCATTAGTATCGCCCCGCCAGCCTGTGCAAACTCGCATAACCGCTCTTCCATACGTGCCACCATATCGACATCTAATGCCGTGAAAGGCTCATCAAGTAACCAGAGCGGTGTCACGTCAGGAGTTAACAAGTACAATCGTGCCAGCGTGATGCGCCGCGTTTGCCCAGCGGACAAATGACTTGAGCTGATCGTTTCAAACCCTTGTAGCCCAACCCATGTGAGTGCATCGTCAATATCAGCAGCGCTTGGCGTGATGCCATATAAGTTCAGTAGAAACGTCAGGTTTTGTGCCACTGTCAAATTCGGATGGATACCCAACTGGTGCGAGACATATAAAGGCTGAACTGGCAGACTCGACTGTCCTTGATAAGTAACTTCACCTGACAAAACAGGTAGCAATCCAGCCAACTGCATGAGTAACGTGGTCTTTCCCGTCCCATTGGCTCCGACTAGATGGCAAATACTACCAGCAGATAGCTGCAACGCAACGCCTTCGCACAGCGGTATCTCACCGCGCTGAACCGTCAACTCATCAAGTGCAAGTAAAGGCGTATCCAAAACCGTCATCAAAACCTCTGGTTATTTATCAAGCAGCAGTCAATATTCATCACAAACAAAGGGAATGTTCGTGGCATAATACCCTATGCTCACTACAAACACACAGTATAACAAATTGTCGATTACTCTGACTTCAAAAAGTACGACCTCAAAAAAATACGACTTTAAAAGATGACTTCAAAACCTATGCCGACTTCACAAGATAGCCAAAAACCTAATACTGCTGCAGAAACTAAAAATGACAACGCAGACACTAACTTGTCAAAAGAGCCATCAGCCAGCCGTTTGACACTCGATAGCTTGATCGATGCTCAAGTCAACTTTATGCAGCAGTGGTTGCACAATCAAGCTGAGCCACTAGCGATGGAAGCTTGGCAATGGTTTGCTGCGCAGCCTTTAAGCAAATATATCACCTGCGAACATTTACAGCAGCTGATGAAAGACTGGCTGTTAAATCAGCCGATGACTGAGGTAATGCGTACCGATATCCGTGATATTTTGCACACTATTATTTATCATCCAGTCAATGACAATGTACCTTTGTCTGAGCTGGTCGATGATGCTCAAGTCGAAACGCTGGCCAACTATATCGGTAGTCATGAGCAACAGCGTAACATATTGATTCACACGCTGGTCGGTAACGAAACCTTCGCAGATTTATTGACCCAAACACTCTATCACGCTATCAACGACTTTATGGAAAGCACCCTCGATAAAGCAGGTGGCGTTGGTAAATTGATGAAGCTTGGACGCAGCTCTTTTGAAAAGGCGACCAACAGAAACCTCGATGAAAAACTGCAAACCTACTTGCATCGCAATATCAAAGATTTGACGCGCAAAGCTGAAGCCAATGCCCAAGAACACTTATCAAATGAAGAGGTTGCGCGCCTGATGGTTATGGGCTGGGATCGTATCAAAGACCAACCGATTAGCGAGCTACAAACCTATTTAAGCGATGAGCCCGGTAATAGTAGCATTGACCATATCGAAGCCAGTATCCAACAAAGCTACAATCGCCTGCGACTATCACCGTATTTGCACAGCTTAGTATCGGCAAGCATCGACACTTGGTATGCCAATCATCATTCTGACACGATGGCGACCATCGCGGCGAGTTTGCACATTGACGAAGCGGCCATGAAACAGTGTAGCACTGCTCTACTGCCTATCGTGTACGATGCTCTTGAGACGCCTTGGTTGACTGCTCATATTCGTGAAATGCTAGAAGCGTTCTATGCACAGCCTGCTATCAAAGAAGGCTTGGCATTCACTCACGATTAATTTACAACCCTTACTTGTCAGCATACTATTATGAGTCAACGCAATAAACTCAGCTTGTGGCAAAAGATCAAACGGTTACTGACTGCTTCCGCACCGCAGTCAGTCGTCGATGGTGCAAGCGAGCAAGGGCGTGCATCACTTGCTGACAGCGAGATTAATAATACAAAAAATATAGCAGCTGATATTTCTAATATCAGTTCTCAAGCTACTGATAGTACTGTCTCCGATATCTCTCATGAGTTAGAGGCGAATCAGGGCAGCGAACAGGATAACGCTCAAGCAGATACACCTCAACTCAAAACCGATAACTTAAAAAACGATAGCGCAAATGCAGAACCTCAAAACCAGAGTAACACGCCTATCGTCGACTGCTTAAAACAATACTTCAATGACAAGCAGTGGCACTACACGCATTATCGACCCAAAAACAACGACAGCCAAAAATCGCATCATTTATCCTTGAGAATGCGTCACAAACAAATAAACTGCGGCTATCTGTTTCGGGTGCAAGAAAAAAACAAACTATTGGCCATCTACGGCATCTTGCCATTTTTGATACCAGAAACTCATCAAAGCGCCGCGATGCTACTCATTACCCAAATCAACTATGACATGCTGGTTGGTAATCTAGAGATGGATGTCAACGATGGTGAGATACGCTACAAAAATGCTATCGATGTTGAAGCGGTTGGTCTAGATAATGAGATCATTGAGCATTTACTACAAAGCGTGGTTGCGATGACCACGGTCGCTAACGAGCTATTTGGTGATTTGGTGAATAATCAAGACCCTGCTGAAGACATGCAAACGCTACTTTTAGAGCTACGTCAACAGACAGACGCGCGCACGTTCTTTTTGCCGACACAGTTTGTTCAATAGTTCAGTTCGTTAGATAAACTGGTTTTTCAGTCAAGCCATAATCCGCGATAGCTGATACTTGCCCCTTTATTTTTCTATCCAAAAACTATCAATACTAAGCTAGAAATCTTATGCTAAAAATTGCCTACTCTGACGTCTTTCGATATTCCGTGCCCGAAAAGCACCGCTTTCCCATGCAGAAGTACATTATGATTCCTGAGCGTCTACTGGCAGAAGGAACGATCAGCCAAGATAACTTCTTTGCCCCTGCTCGCTTGAGCGAAGATGAGATTTTGACCACGCATACTGCAGAGTACTGGTATCAGCTTAAAACCCAAACACTGCCGCGCAAGGCTGCTCGTGCTATTGGATTTGAGATGACGCCGCAGTTGGTAGAGCGCGGTCGTTATATTGCCCATGCAACCTATGAGTGCGCGCTATATGCTCAGCAATATGGCGTGGCGATGAATGTTGCAGGCGGCACCCATCACTCTTTTGCTGGTCATGGAGAAGGGTTTTGTGTATTTAATGATGTTTGTATCGCTAGCAATTTATTGCTAAATCGTAGACAGGCAAAGAAGATTTTAGTGATCGATTTGGATGTTCATCAAGGCAATGGCAACGCCAGTATCATGGCAGATGAGCCACGCGTTTTTGTCTTTAGCATGCATGGTGCAAAAAACTACCCGTTTCGTAAGCAAGTATCAGACTTAGATATTGAGCTAGACAATGATACCGGCGACGCTGAGTATTTACAGATATTAGAAGATACGCTGCCACGTTTAATCACTGAGGTTGCGCCAGATATGATTTTTTATCAGTCTGCTGTCGACGTGCTCGCTACCGATAAGCTCGGCAAACTTGGCTTAACACAAGCAGGGTGCAAGGCGCGTGATGAATATGTTCTGCAGCAAGCAAAAGCCGCCAATATCCCTGTCGCTATCGTGATGGGTGGCGGCTACTCAGAAGATATCGAAGATGTGGTCGAAGCGCACTGCAATACCTTTCGTTTGGCACAGCAGATATTTTTTGAAGCATTAGCCTAATAGAATATCGCTAAAAAAGTAGAGACAATTTCAGAATTGAAGTGACTCATGATTGGAGTAACTCATAGAATTTACCTATAAAAATGCTGTAATGCCCTGCCAGCCAACGCGTATTCCAAGCACGATTAAGATTAATAAAATAAGCTGACGAAAACGCGCTTGCGGTAAATATCGACGTAAACGGATTCCAACTAGAAGTGTGACTATAGACAGCACACTTAAAAAAGTAATCAGCTGCCACTCACCGCTACTCAGTGCCATGATAGGCTCACGCAACACGATAATTTGAGCAATTTTTCCTAAGAAATAGCACATGTTGCCGACTTTGGCGATGGTGTTTTTATCGTCACTAGCAGACAGTAAATACATCATCAGTATGGTCGACATCGCATTGGTCGAGCCGCCGATGACGCCTGCACCAAAGCCAACGGCAATTAACATAGGCTTAGTATCTGGTAGACGGATTTGTTTGCCGAGTAAGCTACTCACGACGTAGAAGGCAATGACCGCAGCCAACAATAAAAGGATATAAGCACTATCGACCCATAGCAATAGTTTCGCACCTAGAATACTACCTAATAAGCTGGTCAGCGCAAGCAGCCAATAGCGTCTGCCGTAGTAGATAAAGTTTTGCCAAATGGTGCGTTCACCGCCTACTAGCCAAGTCATCACATTAACGACTAGCGAGGGGAAAATCACTAACACAATGGCGTGTGGCAATGGGTACATACTAGCAAGCGCGGTGGTCGTCACTAGCGTTGCGCCAAGTCCGCTAATACCATGCAGCAGTGAGGCAAGCGCAAAAATGACTGTCAGCACTAGCATCTGAGTGCTATCGTTACCAGCTATATTCATCATATCGGTCACACCATTTTAGACTCAGCGCCTGTATCTACATGCTAGCTATCAGATTTAGCGCCTGTAGCTCTAACTATCTTTACGTTGACCGATTGCTTGACCGATGATACTAGTTAGTTGCTCAGCAATTTTATCTTTACTGGTCTTCTCAAGTGTGACCGCATCACGCTGATAGCGCTCAGAGAAAAACACCTGCATCGCATTGTCATCACTAGCAAAACCAATATCTGCGCGTGAGACATCATTACAGGCAATCATATCCAAATCTTTTGCGACCAATTTACCACGGGCATAACGCTCGACATCTTGCGTCTCTGCTGCAAAACCAACGACAAACAACGCTGGATGCGCCAAAGAAATCGTTGCTAGAATATCAGGGTTTTTAACCAGACTGAGCGTCATGGCATCTTGTGTCTTTTTAATTTTTTGCGGTGCAGCTTCTTCCGTACGATAATCCGCTACGGCTGCGGTTGCAATAAAGATATCTGCTCTTGTAAATTGGTTGTCATCATGAGACTGTAACGAGTCATGATTGTCATTATGGTTATGGTCGCTTACATCGTCATCACCACAACCACAGTCGCCATGATGGTGTTCGTGAGAATGGTTATGAAAATGATCGTGCTCATCTTCAAAGACCAATTGCAGCTCACTATGCGTGCCATCCACACATTGCTGCGCCGCTATCAGCATATCTTCAGCAGACAGCACATCGATTCGTGTAACATTGAGCGGTGTCGGCAGTGCTATTTTCCCACCAGCAATTAAGACAACGTCGGCACCAGCAGCGACGCATGCTCGCGCTAGAGCAAAGCCCATTTTCCCTGAAGAGTGATTAGACAAATAACGTACAGGGTCGATCGCTTCCACTGTTGGTCCCGCGGTAATGACTACTCTTTTGCCTGCTAATAATTGCGGCGTCGTATTCATCGCTTTAAACAGGAGTACTTCATCCAATAGCTGCTCAGGCTCAGGCAATCGCCCTGCTCCGACATCACCGCACGCTTGCTCACCGCTGGCTGGCTGAATAATTTGATAATTCATATCACGTAGCGTTTGCACGTTTAGGTTGACTGCTGGATGCGCCCACATCTGCTGATTCATCGCAGGTGCGATAATGACTGGTGCTGTAGTGGCGAGACACACGGTCGTCAGCAAATCATCTGCCATACCCATCGCTAGGCGTGCCAGCGTATTGGCCGAAGCAGGTGCAATGATGACCAACTCTGCCCATTTGGCAAGCTCGATATGCCCCATCCCTGCCTCTGCCTGTTCATCAAGCAACGAGACATGAACCTCATTGCCCGTCAATGCTTGCAAGGTCAGTGGAGTGATAAATGCTTGGGCGCCTGTCGTCATGATGACGCGCACATCAAAGCCTGCCTTGACTAATAAGCGGGCAAATATAGCAGATTTATAAGCGGCGATACCGCCAGTAATAGCAAGTACAATATTGGACATAAGCGTGGCATCAACAAAAAAGTGAAAAGATAAAATTGCGCTTATAGTAACAATTATGAGATAAATTGGGTAAGATTTTCCGTATCTATCTCAGATAACGAGTATCAACCCATTTTCAAGGAGTGACAATGGCGATTAAAGACTGGCATGAGGATGACAGGCCACGCGAAAAACTTTTAAAATTTGGTGCAGCTCATTTGTCTGACGCCGAGATACTGGCCATATTTTTGCGCACGGGTACTCAGTCTCAATCAGCGATTGAATTAGCGCGGCATTTGATCGATCAGTTTGGTAGCTTAGCCGAGCTATTAGCCGCCCCTCAACAGACGGTGCTTGCCTGCCATGGTATTGGCCCTGCAAAGTACGCCCAAATATTAGCCTCACTTGAGATGGGTACGCGCTATCTGGACAGTCAACTCAAAACTGGGCAAGCACTCGGCCGCTCACAAGCAGTCAAAGACTATATCAGCACTCAGTTGCGCGGTGAGCATCGTGAAGTATTTGCGGTACTCTGTCTGGATAATGCCCTCAACCTTTTAAACTTCGAGATACTATTTACGGGTGGCATCTCATCATGCTCGGTATGCATCAAACACGTACTGCGACATGCGCTAAGCCATGCAGCTAGCCAACTTATCATCGCCCACAATCATCCTCATACCGATGCCAAGCCATCGACAGCAGATAACTTACTGACCTATGAGCTAAAAAAAGCCTGTGACCTGTTAGATATCTCGCTTGTCGATCATATTATCGTCGGACGTAACGACACTTTGTCTTATGCCGAGAGCTGCCTTGCCCCTTTTGGCTAACTTTTTGGCTAGTTTTTGATGATAGCTAGCTATGTAATTCACGTGCCTGCTTGGAAAATCTGCAAACAATTATGTTTGATACATATCATCGACAGAGCGTAGCATTTTGGCTCTTGATAGTTATCGACAACTGTTTCATATTAGTAGCCATTCTTGTCATTTATTTGTCCATTACTTACTAGACCATTAATACTAGTATTTAAAAGACGTAGAACAGAGCATTTAGTGATTAACAAATCATTCGACATATTTATAAGACAGTGAGTGGCAAGATGAAAAATAATTATAGTTAGCTTATTCACTCACATACTTTTCGCATTTCTTATTCAGCGTTTCAAAGGAGATAGTCATGGCAATTGGCTTGTTTATTTTGGCAGTCATCATTCAGTTAGCCGTGGTCTTGGCCATCTTTTTGTTGTCCTTATCACGGGTCACCGGTAGCATCGTCGCCCTAATTACGGTTATCGTCACCGCAGTTATCAGCCCATGGTCGCTCATTTTGGGTATACCAATCGCACTACTGTGCTTGGTCTTACTCGTTGCACCGCTTCGCCAATCGTTAATCACTAAGCCTGTTTATAAAGCGCTGGGTGGTGCGATGCCGAGTATGAGTGATACAGAGCGTGAAGCGCTTGATGCGGGCACTAGTTGGTGGGAAAAAGAGCTGTTCATGGGTGCGCCGAACTGGGATACCTTTGCCAATTATCCTTATCCGCAGCTCTCAGAAGAAGAACAGAGCTTCATTGATAATGAAGTAGAAACCTTATGTGGCATGCTTGATGAATGGCAAATTCAGCATAAAGATAAAGATCTATCACCTGAGGCATGGCAATTTATCAAAAGTAATGGCTTTTTAGGTTTAATCATTCCAAAAGAATTCGGCGGCTTAGCATTTAGCTCTTATGCGCAAAGTCGTGTGATGAGTAAAATCGCTTCGCGCTCGCCGACTGCCGCTGTGACCTGTATGGTTCCCAACTCGCTCGGCCCTGGTGAGCTATTAATGCATTACGGTACAGACGAGCAAAAGCAGCGCTGGTTGCCAGGTCTTGCAAAAGGTGATGAAGTGCCTTGCTTTGGTTTGACTGGACCTGAGGCAGGCTCGGATGCAGGCGCGATACCTGATACAGGTGTGGTTTGCTATGGCATGCATGAAGGGGAGCAAGTGCTTGGCCTACGCATGAACTTCTCTAAACGCTGGATTACTTTGGCACCTGTCGCCACTGTCGTTGGTTTAGCGTTCAAAATGCACGATCCTGAAGGTTTGCTTGGTAATGCTGAAAAGACCGATTACGGTATTACTTGTGCCCTCGTTCCAGCTAACCACGAAGGTGTTGTAACAGGACCACGTCACAATCCAATCGGCTCACCATTTATGAATGGTACAGTCGATGGCAAAGATGTCTTTATCCCATTAGATTATATTATTGGCGGTGTCGAAAACGCTGGTCGTGGTTGGCGTATGCTGATGGAATGCTTGGGCGTTGGCCGAGGCATCTCTCTACCCGCTTTATCAACATCAGCCAGTGAAATGACCTATCTTTCTGTCGGCGCGTTCGCCAAAGTTCGCGAACAGTTCAAGATATCAGTAGGTAAGTTTGAAGGTGTACAGGACGCCACTAGCCGTATGGCGAGTAACACTTATATGTTAGAAGCATTCCGTCACTTAGTCACTTGCGGATTAAATCAAGGTGGCACGCCATCTGTCATGACGGCCATGGCCAAATACTATGCGACTGAAACCATGCGTAGCGTCGTCAACGACGGTATGGATGTGGTCGGTGGTCGTGCTGTACAGATGGGTCCGCGTAACTTCTTAGCGACACCTTATCAGGCGATTCCTGTCTCTATCACGGTAGAAGGCGCCAACATTTTGACCCGCTCACTTATGATATTTGGTCAAGGTGCGATGCGTTGTCATCCTTATTTGTTCGATGAGCTTCAGTTACTACAAAGCGAAGACAAAGCTGCTGCGACTGAAAAATTTGATACCCTTTTCTTTAAGCATTTAGGATACACGTTTAACCGTGGCGCTAAAGCCTTTGTTGCAGGTTATATCGGCGGTAGCGATAAGGCACCAAGTTTCGCCGATAGCTTTACCCGTCCTTACTACAAACATATTAACCGTTTAAGTGCGAGCTTTGCCCTAACTGCTGATATGGCATTAGGATTACTAGCAGGAGATTTAAAGCGTAAAGAAATGCTCTCTGGTCGTTTAGCAGATATCCATAGTCATTTATTTATTGCGACTTCTATTTTGCAATTCTATGAGCATGGTAGTAAGTCAGAGTCTGAGCGCTTACATGCCGAAGTTGCGCTACAAAACAGCTTGTATACGATTCAAGAAGCCTTTGTGTCATTCTTTGCTAACTTCCCGAATCGTATGGCAGCCAATGTGGTTAGCTTTGTGACTTTCCCAAGTGGACGTATCTTTACTCCAGCAAGCGATGAGCTAAAACGCCAATTGGGTGATACTTTCATGGATGATTTTGCAGCCAACCCGTTCCGCGACTATCTGAAAACCATGGTTTATTACAACACATATGTAGACGATGTAACTGGTCGTATGGAACATGCTTATCAGACGTTAGTCGAAATCGAACCTCTATGGCAGAAGTTCAAAAAGGCAGAGCATCAAGACAGCTTTGAAGGATTAACTTTTGAAGATCATGTGGTGCACGCCAGTCAAAATGGCGGCATTACCGAAGAAGAAGCAGAAGTGTTGATTCAATATAACGCCATGCGTTTTGATTCGTTATTGACTGATACGTTTGACGAGCATCTATCGGAAGCGCTAGAACGTGACAATCCGCATGCGCTTGAAAATGCGGTTCATCAATTGACTGATTATGCACAGCTAAAAAGACAAGCTCAAAGTAAAAACGGTATCGCTGTGGATTCCGATGCATCTGCCGTTGATGAGCTAGCCACTGGTGAACCAGCTATTAACGATCTAGACAGTACTGCAAACACAGACAATCATACTGGTGATGCCAATCCCAGTCATGGTTATGAAAGTGATGGCGATGTAGAGTTGGTCAGTGAACAAGATACTGTTAAAGAAGTAAATTCGCAGACAGATTTTGAAGAGTCAGAGCCTGAGATAGAGGCACTCGATCATCGACATCGTGATGCTGAAACACATCTCAATGAACGTATGGGTAACAATCACAATCGTCATATTGCACCATCTGATGAGATAAATACTGAAGCAAGTGATAATGATATCAAACCTTTAGAACGCCAATCACCTTTATCACGCGAAGAAGACGATAAAGTTTAATGGTCTATTTTGTTTTTTATATTGTTATCAGAAATTGAGTATTATTAGATTTTATAGTAAAAATTTCAATTTTTATCAGCCAGACTATCTATAAACGATAGTCTGGCTTTTTTAGGTCTATTGGAAATTTTAAGCTTAACTAGTCGTATGAGTCTTATTCCTTCCTTTGCATTTTGATAATTTAAAATCAACGGTTTGATATCAATAGTTTGACATATCCACTTACCCTAAAAACTCTTTTATGAATATTTTGTTTCATATGGGAAACAAACCGTTTAGAATAAATATTGACTATATTATGGGCACATAGTTGTAACGAGGAACGTACATTTAGAATAAAAACAGAAAAAAAATCTTGCAGTGCCCTTAGCTATTCTTTTATATTGTCCACGAAAATGTGACATCGAGCGACAATCACAGGAACTTAATAGTCATAACAAGCTTTGTAGTAAGGCTGATAAGTAGAATCATGTTGGCTAATGAACACTTACTATAAAGCTGTTATGCACACAAAGGATATGAATTATGTGGAAGAATTTGGGACTGACGGGCAAGATCATTGTTGCCATGGTGCTCGGTATTGGACTGGGCCTATTTCTAAACTACTCAGGATTGAACGGCGAAGGTGGTTTTGTTAATACCTATATTACTAATGGCTTCCTTGCCATTATTGGTAAGCTATTTGTCAACTCGCTAAAAATGTTGGTTGTACCTTTGGTGCTTATCTCACTAATTTGCGGTGTGTGCGGTATTGGTGACATTCGCCTACTCGGACGTATTGGTACCAAAACATTCATTATTTATATGTTCACCACCGCACTCGCTATTGCGACAGCGATTGGTCTTGGCTCGCTATTCGGTATCGGTAAAGGCATGAATATCGGAACGGAAGCTGAGTTTGAAGCTGCGTCAGCGCCGCCTCTACTTGATGTTTTCTCTAACATTATCCCATCGAACCCCATCAGTGCGATGGCAAATGGCGATATGTTATCGATCATTTTCTTTGCTATTTTGATCGGTGTCAGTATTTTGATGGTGGGTAAACCTGCCAAAGGCTTAGTGCAGAGCCTAGAGCTGATTAACGAAGTTATCTTAAAGATGGTCACGATCATCATGAACCTCGCACCATATGGTGTATTTGCCCTATTGACTAAAGCAATGGCAGAGCTCGGCTTAGACTTGATTTGGTCGTTACTTGGCTACGTCGCGGTATTGGTCGGTTCATTGGCCTTCCACTTCTTTATTACCATGATGATTGTACTTAAAATCTCTTCTGGCCTGTCTATCAAGACGTTCTTGGCAAAAATGCGTGAAGTACAAATTTTTGCTTTTAGTACATCAAGCTCGAACGCGACGATTCCTATTACCTTGCGTACGGTTACCAAGCGTATGGGTGTGAACAACTCAGTTGCGTCGTTCACGGTTCCTTTTGGTGCTACCATCAATATGGATGGTACGGCTATCATGCAGGGTACTGCGACCATCTTTATTGCCAACATCTACGGCATTGATTTGGGCGTGACCGAATACTTAACCGTCATCTTGATGTCAGTACTGGCGTCTGTTGGTACGGCTGGTGTACCTGGTGTTGGTCTAATTATGCTGTCTATGGTATTTGCTCAAGTGGGTCTACCAATCGAAGGTATTGGCTTAATCTTAGGTGTGGATCGTATCCTTGATATGTTACGTACTGCTGTAAACGTCGGTGGTGATGCTGCGGTAACGACTATCGTAGCAAAATCAGAAGGCAAAATGGATCTTGCTATTTATAACGATCCTAACGCTGGTGCAAAAGACGTATTTGATGGTCACATTGATGAAAACAATGAGCGTGAGTTCTCTGAAGTCTTTAGTGATGGCATCATGGGTAGTGAGTATGACGATGTAGATCGTCGTCGCTAACCCACTCCTGCTAGATAAATATTAAGAAAATAAAAAACCTCAGTCAATTTGGCTGAGGTTTTTTTATGATTAATAACCAGTAAATAATAATGGTTGATATGGTTCTATCAATGGCTAATTAGCCAAAAACGTATTTGGTCAACATCGCCAGACAGACCAATACAATTACTGGACGAATCAATTTGCTACCGCCTTTGACTACCATGTGTGAGCCAAAATAGGCACCGATGGTTTGTCCAACCATCATCGCCAGCCCCACTTTCCACAATACGTTACCACCCAAAATAAAGAAGATTAGCGAGCCAATATTGGTCGATAAATTCAATACTTTTGCCGCACCTGTTGCTTCGATAATTTGACGACCACGTAATGCCACGTTGCCAAGCGCAAAAAACATACCAGTACCTGGACCAATATAACCATCATAAAAACCAATCAACGGTGCCACGACTTTTTGCCATTTGCTCTCTGAAATGCGCGGTGCCGCCTCTACTTCGCCAAGCCTCGGAGCAAATAACGTATAGATACCGATAGCCGCGATTAAAAATGGAATCATCTTTTCGAGCAGGTCAGGTGGTGACATCTGTACAGCAATGGTACCGATAACGGAACCAATAAAAGCGGCGATGATAGCTACTTTGATACGTTGTGGTTTGACGACCCCTTTTCTAATCATAGTAATAGACGCCGCTAGTGCGCCTGATGCCGCTTGGAGTTTATTGGTACCGAGCGTTAATACTGGTGGGATGTTGGCCAGTAGCATGGCAGGGATGGTCAACAATCCACCACCGCCAGCGATAGCATCAATAAATCCTGCCAATGCGGCCACCGCAGTAAGCATTAAAATAATCTCTAACGAAAAAGTTAAGTCCATGACACTGACCTGTAAAATATTATAAGAAGAGAAAAGGAGTTCTGAGATAAGGCTAAAATATCGTTATCGATAAGCTGACAGCTTACTAGTGCTAGCACAAGAGATAATGACACGTCGCACAGCGCTGCTCATTATAAAGATAAAACCGTAAAAAAAGCCAAAAGCGTAACAAAGTCTGCTAAATTTGTTTAATAACGTTCCGAATCTGCTCAGCCGAATAGCGACTTATTAAAAAGATGTAACGACTTACAACTATTGTGCTCGTCAAATCCTCTTTATAATATTGCTATTGTGAATATAAAAAAGTAGACCGTTAGCATTGGCCTAACGTATTTTGTTGTCTATATAGATAAGAGTATGAGAAACTGTTTCTGTCTATTTGCTACCTCAACATTATAGGTAGCGCAGACATTGATGGATATTTGAGGTTATTTAGTAAATTGTATTTAGCGAATGAGGATGATATGGCAATACGAAGGATTAAGGCATTTTTTGAATTTGAGGCAGCAGGCGGTATCGTCTTAGCATTGGCTGCCATTGCTGCAATGATCATTGCCAACTCCCCTCTTAATGTTTGGTATGAAGGTTTTATTCATGCACCAGTCGCCATTCAGATTGGCGAGTTTGCGATTGCTAAAGATGCTCATCACTGGATCAACGATGGTTTAATGGCGGTTTTCTTTTTCTTAGTTGGACTAGAGCTCAAACGTGAAGTGCTCATCGGTGAGCTGTCCAACGTCAAACAGATCATACTGCCAGCGGGTGCGGCATTGGGCGGCATGATTATGCCAGCGATTGTATATATACTTTTCAATCTTAATGAGCCTGAGTATTGGAAGGGCTGGGCAATTCCTGCTGCCACAGATATTGCCTTTGCACTCGGTATATTGAGTCTTTTGGGCAATCGTGTACCCAACTCTCTAAAGGTCTTCTTGGTCTCTATTGCGATTTTCGATGACATCGGCGCGATTCTGATTATCGCTTTATTTTATACCAGTGAGTTGTCGTTAGAATCATTGGCAGTAGCTGGTTTATGTTTGCCGTTCTTATATGTTCTTAATCGCCGTAACGTCACCAACATCACGCCCTATCTACTCATCGGTCTGATCATGTGGATTGCCGTACTCAAGTCTGGTATCCATGCAACATTGGCAGGTGTGGTATTAGCACTGTTTATCCCGATGTTCGACCGTACTGATCCCGAGCACTCTCCGCTTGAAGAGCTAGAGCACGATCTGCACAATACCGTCGCCTTTGGTATTTTGCCAATCTTTGCTTTTGCCAACTCAGGCATCTCGCTCGAAGGCGCAGGTTTTGCCGAGTTATTCCACTCAGTACCGCTAGGTATTGCTGCTGGTTTGTTTATCGGTAAGCAATTAGGCGTCATGATTATGTGCTGGTTAATCTTTAAACTTGGTATCTCAACCATGCCAAAGGGTATGGACTATAAGCAAATCTATGGCGCAGCCCTATTGTGCGGTGTTGGTTTTACCATGAGCTTGTTCATCGGCGGCTTGGCATTCGCTGGCGACACAACTATGTTTGATGAGCGCTTGGGTATTATTATGGGTTCAATCGTCTCTGGTATTGCTGGTTACATCATGCTAAAAATAAGCTTAAAAGATAATGCTAGCAGTACATCGGTCGACTTGACTCGCCCGCACTAACGAAACGTAGAGTAGCTTACTTGTGGCACTGCCTAACATTAGTGTCACTTATAAGCTGCTCTATTTTCTTTGCTTATGTGTTATCGAGATATTTACAGTTAATTGTCTAACAGTCATTACAGTTATCGGAGCTGACCATGTACCGACCTATCTACCACGCTGTACGTCAACTGGCGTTAGGAATAACTGTGTTTGGTAGTATTTATCTGCTAGTAGGCTGTGCAACGCTCTCTAAGCAAGAATGCCTTATTGGTGACTGGCAAGCTATCGGTTATAACGATGGCGTAGCAGGTTACCATTCAGACCGCTTAGCCTCTCATACCAAAGCTTGTGCCAAAGCCAGTGTCGCCCCTGACTACCAAGCATGGGAGCGAGGCCGTAAGCTTGGTCTGCAACAGTACTGCACCATCAATAATGCCTATAATATTGGCAGACGTGGTCGTCAGTTAAACAATGTTTGCCCGATCACTATGGCCAATACATTGCAAGCGGCCAATCAAAAAGGGCTAGATTATTACGCCTTAGACAACCAACTAGATAAAGACAATCACCTCTTAGATAGTTACCAATCAGAATTTGATAAGCTGGAAAATGGTGACATGCTAGACTTTGCTAATGAAAAAGAAGCCCGTACACGGCTGCTCTCTTTATCTGATGAGATTCGTCATACCAAACGCCGTATTCAGGCTACGCAGCAGCAGTTGGATTCATTAAATCAATCGAATAGATTCTAAGACGCGTCCTTAATTTGAAAACGGTGGTTGATATCTATGGTTAAGAAAATTATTAAGACGGCAGCTACTCCAGCAGATAACCATATCCATCAATCATCGAACGCTTATCAGCGTCATGGACGTACCACTGCTATCGACGACCATAGTGATTTGCAGGTTTTAAAACGCATTAAACGTTATTTATTACCAAAAGACTTTACGATCTCGCCTGCTCTACTTGATGAAATCGTGGCAGGTTATGATATTGGCGATCCGCTTGCAGACGCGTTAGCTGCTCAGAACATAAAGTTTGCGAAGCCCTTACAACATACTATTCTTGGCGATAGTTCAAATAATTACCTTACGAATAATTACCTTGTAAACAATTCCTCATTTAGCGCGCTCACTGAACAATTTAGCAGCCACCCTGCCTGGTTCGACCCAAAGCTTGCCCAAATAGGTGCGGTTGCCTATCGGCGCTACCCATTAATGCTCATTTGGCTACTGCGTAATGTTGCTCTGATGGCCGGCTATAGCATTCCTGCCCTCTCGCTACCACTTATTCAGACGGGTGCGCTGATGCACGATGCGCTACCGCGACTGATGCGTACTTATGCTTATATCTTGGCCGTGTCTGAACATCCCTTATCTAATATGAGCACAGGCAATCAAAACAAACCTATTGAGCAAGTATTGGCTGTTGGCTCTGAGGGTTGGCGACAATCGATTCAAGTACGTCAGATACATACTTTGGTACGGCAAAACTTATTAAAAGGTAAAAGTAATGCTACTACAGGCGTGATACCTAGTGCCGAGCAACATCATAACTCTGACGGTAGTTGGAATACTGACTACTGGGGTGTGCCTATCAATCAAACCGATATGATCGCCACCCATTTACAGTTCTCATTGTTGATTATGCGCGGCTTACGATTGCTAGGCGCACGAATTAGTACTGAGGAAGCGGAAGGTATCTTGCATCTATGGAATCTTGCCAGTTATTGGATGGGTGTTGACTTAGACCGCTTACCAAAAGATGAGACCGCGTGTTGGGAATGGCTCTATACCTATCTATCTATTCAGCAGCTAGATTTTAAGATGGGTCAACCATTAGCAAAAGCATTGCATGATTTGCCACGTCAGCTAATGGGTGAAGACAATCGCCGTGGACGTTTTGTCGAGATGGTCAACGCCAGTGTCACCCGCACTTTGGTCGGTGACGATATTGGCGACGGTCTGGACTTACCAAAGTCAAAGATACGCTTTGGGGTACTGTCTTCAGTTCCTATTTTATTTGCGCTCGATACTGCACGGCAGCATAATGCGTCCGTTGCTCACAAGCTAGAAGCATTCCGTGCAAAACGTCAAGACAATATGAACTGGTGGCTTAAAAAGAACGATGATTATTATAAGTAGATAACAACTATCAGCGTTTGTTTGCTACGCGGTAATACCATTCGAGCTGTCGATCAAATCCTGTTTCTAATAGGTTGGCAATTACCCGTCCTGTTAGCCCCCACACTGTCTCACCATCGACTTGCCAGCTAGGTGTTAGTATGGTCGCCATTTGCTCCTGCATCTTATACTCAATCTCATACTCTACCGTTGGCTGAGTGACTAACGACTCTAAATCTGCCCAAAAAATACGTGATATCTCTCCTGCCTCTGGGACTAGGACCAGACCTGGGGCGATAAGCGCGACGATTGGACGTACGCTCATACCACTTTTGGACGTTTGGATAGGTAGCTGACCAAGCAACTGGACTTTATTGGGCGGTAGCGCTGTCTCTTCACAGGCTTCACGCAATGCAGTAACCACATTATTACCATCCCCTATCTCGTACTTACCACCAGCACAGGAGACTTCTCCCGCATGACTGTTCATATGGGCGGCGCGGCGTGTTAATAATAATTTAGGCCTACGCTCATGAGTGATAGCGACCAGTATTGATGCATCGGCAATCGGTGTCTGATATAAGCTGTCTAAAACACGGGAGCTATGAGAGGTGTTACGAGTCTCGTACATCGCCGGACTTGTCAGCGCATTTAAGGTCTCATGTTGCAATCGTTCGGCTAATTGACGAAGCGTCGGATGACGGATAAAAGTAGGTACAGCAACTGATAGGTTATCGAAGCTTACGGTCTCCGGTGGGAATAACATTATAATTGCCCTATATTTTTATCGTTATTAAGCGGTACAAACAGCAGCTTTCTTATCTTTATTCGTTAAAATCACGATTACCTATTAAAGTTAAGAATCTATTTATTCGTTTCAGCCATTCGATTTGTTAGCGGCTTTAGTATCAATGATTACTGAACACTCACTAGACTAGCGCAATATAATAGTGGCTGCATGCTATTTATGTGACTGATTCATTGCTTATCAATGCTCAACGACGACCCTGCTAACCGATAATAGTCAGCCTATCTGTGAAATGATGCGTTACTGTTATCGTGATTTTGTCCATCGATAATATGTGCTATCTTAAGGTCACAGCTGTTTCTTAAAACGATATCTGATAGCAGCAGGTCAGAATGTAGGTCTGATAACCTATAGAAAACATCATACATAATAACTTTTATAACAAGGTAGTTGATATGCGCTATTGCCTCCAATGCGGTCATGAAGCAGAACGAAAAATCCCACCTACGGATAATATGCCGCGTTTGGTATGTCCAAATTGCAACTACATTCACTACGAAAACCCAAAAGTTATCTGTGGCTCGCTGGTCGTACACGAAAACAGAGTGCTACTCTGTCGCCGTGCCATTGAGCCTCAGTATGGTCTATGGACGATACCTGCAGGCTTTATGGAAAATGGCGAAACCATGGCTGAGGGTGCTGCGCGCGAAAGCTACGAAGAAGCAGATGCTGTGGTGGTGCATCCGCATTTATACTGCATTTATGATTTGCCAGATATTGGGCAGATTTATTCTATTTATCTAGCCGATCTAAAAGATGGCGCATATGGTATCGGCTCAGAAAGTCTCGAATGTGCATTGTTTAGCGAAGAAGACATTCCATGGGATACACTGGCGTTTGAAGCCGTCCGCCTTACTTTAAAAAGCTACTTTGAAGATCGCAAGCAGTTCAGTGAATTATCTGAGTTCCCGATTCATCAAGACAACATTGGCAAAGATTTGAGTATCAAGCGATATTAGTCAATTACCTAACCGCAAAAAGCCAAGCATGATGCTTGGCTTTTTTGTGCTTAACTTTTAATCAAAAACAAACCTAATTGTCTTAGCTCTTTATTCTACAAACCTCAAAGCCTAGGCCTTTTACCGTCTCTTCTTTGTCGTAAGGCGCTAGTACTGCACGTACATGCTTTTGCCCTTGCAGATATTGCTTGGCAACGCGCTGCAAATCAGCGACCGTCACGGCCAATATTGACGCACGCATTTTGCGCTGCCAGTCGACACCGCGATGATGCAAGTTAGCAAAACACGCTTTGATTGCTTCGCCTGCAGGAGAGCCCGGCTTATCCATACCTGAGATAATACCTAAGATAGCTTCTTCCAATTGCTCATCGGTCTGTGGCTCGTTTAATAGCCATTCGATACTGGCATCAAAGTGAGCAAAGGTCTCAGCACATTGCGGATCACGATAGCTAAAGAACTTAAAGGCACAAGCGTTGGCATCGTAACCTGCGCCGCCACCATAGGCACCGCCGCGCTCACGAATCGCACTGTGCAAATAGCCATTACGTAAGTAAGGCGCTAATACCATTAATGCAGCCGTATCAGGATGGTCAGCAGCAGGTACAGTATAAGCACTAGCGTTATGATAGACATTGGTTGGTACTAGCCAAGCCAAATCCTCAACATCTAGCACTTCGTTTTTAACATCGTCGCCACTCTCTAACGTCTTACCCGCATCAGTCGCACCATTTAACGCAGTATCTAATTGCAGGTTTGCAAACTCACTTGGAACATTTGCTGCCACGTTCGTTAAATCATTAGAAGCGGTCGTCGCTTGGCTGTCTTTCCAGCTATCAACGATTAAGCTACTCAAGCGTTCGGTTTGCTCTGCTTCACAGATAATAACGGCATGCTTAGGCAAGCTGATGAGACGTTGATGTAAATCCATCAAGCTCGTAGCCAATCGATCCCACTGAGCATCATCTGTACTAGCATGTGCTAAGAAATCTTTAAGTGCGTTCAATGCTGGTAGACCACTGCGCACATATTCCAACTGCGCTTGGCGACTCATACCACGACTGGCCGTTTGCATCGCATAAGAATGACCTGAGCCCGCTAAGTTTGACTGCCAACCTGCTTGACGCTGCTGTAAGATTTCTTTGATACGGTCATGCTCAGAGAAGATACTGTGCTCCATCACTTCTTTGAGCAAATTAATCGCTTCAGGCTTACGATTTAGCGCACGCGTTGCTACCACAAAATAACTGCTAATCGCTTGGCTATCATCAACATTGGTACGTTGGCTAATACGAGCGGTCACACCAGAAGAATGCGCGGCTTGCTTGGCTTGCATCTCATGAGCACTGAGCGAGTCAGTACCTAGCTCAGACAATAGACTCAAATAGATAGGCAGCAATGGATGATTGATTACATCATTGACTGGCAACTCATCTGCACTCGCATTGCCGATGGCCTCGGTGAGTGGAACAATCACTTGATAATAGTAGATGCCATTGGTGCCAGCTTCATACTCAAATAGCGTGCTGTCTTGCCCGCTCAAACGCACTTGCTTTTGGATGCCTTCTTTAAAGCTGATATCTGTTGGTACGTCTTCTAGACCTAACTTTGGCAATAAGCTCAAATCATCTGGCGCGGCTTGACGTGCGGCCAAATCCAAAGCTTGTTGCTTCAAGATAGCTTTGTCATCATCGGTCAAATCCATCGCGATAGTATCCAAACGAGTCTGCTCAGCTGCTGCCAAACGGGCTGTTTTTTCGCTATCAGGGGTCATCGTTACGCGTACGCGATGCTGATTGTCCAATAGGTGCGTTTTAATCAAGTTCGGTAGCCACTGCGGATCGATGACTTGCTCACGTAGCCATTGTAGATGCTCATCTACTTCCCATACGTCGATAGGATTGCCATCATGAATAGCGGTACTAAAGCCCTCTAACATAAGGTTTAGACCATAAGGAATGCTATCACCGCCGATATGGCGCTGGTCAATCTCAATCTGATGTAGGATTGTCTCGATTGTCTCATCATCGACTGGTGAATCGGCCACTTCAGTCAGCAAGTCCATAATACCCTGCTCGACCGCTTCGGCGTGCTCAGGGTTAGAACCGCGCAGACCCGTATAAAAGACCATCTCATAATGGCTGTCATCAAGGCCCAATAGCGGGCTTGGTGCCTTACCTAGTGGATGGCTATCAAGATAAGCACGCAATGGCGATCCTGCATGCTCAATCAGTACGCCTTCTAACAGACGCAATGCTAAGCGCTGCTTGGGATCGGTAATCGATGGCAGCAACCAAGCAACCACATGATGCGTCTGATCTGGGCCGGCTTCGTCAGCTGTATAAGTATCGACCGCACTGATTGGCGCAGACAAACGCTGCTCAGGACGCGAGACATGCTTTTTGCCTGCTTCAAACTGAATTAAAGCATCTTCGTGTATCTTCGCTTGCGTCTCGGCAACAGGAATATTACCGAAGCTCATGATGACGCTGTTTGACGGATGATAATGGCTCTGGTGAAACTCAGTCAGCTCAGTGTGCGTCAAATCAGGAATATCAGCGGGATCGCCGCCTGAATTATAATGATAGGTCGTCGTTGGGAACAGATGATGAGCAACCGTATGATATAGCTGATCAATCTCGCCACTCATCGCGCCTTTCATCTCATTAAAAACGATACCCTTAAACTGTGGCTTATCATTTTCGTCAAGCTCCACGCGAATGCCTTCTTGAGCAAAATCGAGCGGATGAATATTTGGGAAAAACGACGCATCAAGATAGACAGCGAGCAAGTTAAAATAGTCATTTTTGTTTTGCGTCGCATACGGATAGGCTGTCCAGTCAGCGGCGGTCATCGCATTCATAAACGTGTTTAATGAGCGTTTAATCATCGAAAAGAACGGATCACGTACTGGGAACTTGTTCGAACCACATAATGCCACGTGCTCTAAGACATGTGCCTCACCTTTTGAATCCATTGGCTGGGTACGGAAACCGACCAAAAACGCATTTTCATCACTTGGATGTGCCAGATGATAATGCATCGCTCCTGTTTTTACATGCTGACTGATCAGCACATCCATCGATAGCGCCTCAATATGGCGATGCTCAATTAACTCAAATGCTGGATGCAAGGTTAAATCAGCAGTAAATGGCGTATCCGTCATAGTTATCCTTATCGCTTATTATGCGTATAGTGCCCTGACTATCAGGGAAAATAGAGTAATAAATTGGCTAAAAAAGAGTTGGCTTAGCGCTATTAGTGGGGCTGCGACATGGATAAGTCAAGGTGGCAGCCATGCAATAATCTATGCTGCTATTAACTTTATTCGTTGAGTACTTAGCACGACAAATTTAACAATAACCATACTTTAATTGTGGAATTTACACTTAACGAAGATAGTTCGCGCTGATAATATAAAGTTAACTACATAAAAGGAGCTTCTTATGAGCTACCAACATATTCTACTGGTTACTGACTTACTGCCTGATGCGGATGAAGTAGCGCTAAAAACCAAGCGTATCCTCGCAGGCTCTCCTGATGCAAAGTTATCTGTGCTGCATATTGTACAAGATGACATGGTGCGCTTCGGTTATGAGTTAGTTCCTGCTTCGAGTCTCTCGGGTGATGTCGATAGTGAAAAGTGGCAAGAAGCACGGGCTAAATTAGCGCAATTTCTAGCACGTAACGAGCTAGAGACTGCCAACTTTGAGATAACCGCTGCTATTTCTAATAGCAAAGGTATCGTTAATTACTGTCATGAAAAAAGCGTTGACTTGCTAGTTATTGGACGTCATGAGCGTCATGGTATTGCCGCTTGGTTAGTTGGTGCGACTGCCGATAGTATCTTGCCAAACGCTCCTTGCGACAGCTTAGTAGTGAAGCTTGATGAACCTGTACCAGAATAATGAGCAATGCTCTAATTTGCTGCTAAGGACAACAAGCTTTACTTAACAGCGCCCTAGAGTAGTGCTATAGTAAATACTATCTGACATGAGGAAGACGCTATGAGTTACGAACATATTTTACTGGTCACCGACTTACTCTCTGATGCAGATATAGTCGC